>ENA-OPTB01001135-OPTB01001135.1-human-gut-metagenome-genome-assembly--contig:-NODE-1135-length-21821-cov-2.359689_pt1 | contig 21821 bp, 19 predicted proteins | sample MGYA00241810_ERZ501911 | MGnify/ENA primary metagenome ERZ501911 (study PRJEB25962, sample SAMEA2042304) | human gut metagenome | biome: human gut; feature: human-associated habitat; material: faeces... | reverse complement strand
TCACTTCGGAAACAAGGTGAGTCATTCACATAGAAGAAGCAACAAGATGTGGAAGCCGAACATTAAGTCTGTTCGTGTAAAGGTGAATGGTGGAACCAAGAAAATGCCAGTATGTACAGGATGTTTACGTTCTGGAGCTGTAGAGCGTGCATAATCGCAATCACCTTTTATATGAGAATCCACAGGATCGGGATTATTCCCGGTCCTTTTTCTTGCTTTTCTAGCGAACAGCAAATATTGCTGTTATGTAGTGTGCAGCCAACAAGAATTGCTTTGGCAATTCTTGCAGAAGCAAAGCGCGGGCTTTGCTTCTATGAACAGAATAAATTATAGCCTAAAACAAGGCAGAGCAGGATGATCAATACGGCAATAACAGCGTTTGAAATAAAAAACATGATTGTCATGCCGATGGCGATCCAAAACAATACAAAACCAATCATATGACGCATAAAACCCCTCGCTTGCACAATTGTGTAGAATAGGATATACTAATACAGTGTATCTTAATGTTAGTATATGACAAAGATTTTAAATCTTGAATAAAACATATTTAAGATGTAACAGCATAGAAATGGAGGAGTATTTATGAAAGGCAAAATGAATGCAAAAATGGGCAACATTATTATTGACCGTGATGTTTTAGCAAAATATGCCGGGGCTGCGACAGCAGAATGTATTGGTATCGTGGGCATGGCGGCCGTTAATGTAAAAGATGGCGTGATCAAGCTCCTAAAGAAAGAGAATGCAGGACGCGGTGTGAATGTATATGTTGTGGACAACCGTATCAAAGTGGAACTTCATATTATTGTAGCATATGGTGTAAGTATCCGCGCAGTTGCTCAAAACGTGCTTGAGCATGTACGCTATAAGATAGAAACTTTTACCGGAATGGAAGTAGAACAGATTAACGTCATCGTTGAAGGTGTTCGTATTGTAGATGAAGATTAATTTACCGATTTGCAAACACAAGGAGGATTAAAGCAGTGAGCGTTCAGACAATTGATGCAAAGATGTTGCAGAAAATGTTTTTGGCAGGAGCAAAGGGTTTAGAGGCGAAGAAGGAATATATTAATGAATTGAATGTATTTCCGGTACCGGATGGAGATACCGGAACGAATATGACGATGACCATAATGGCTGCAGCGAAAGATGTAGCCAATCTTCAGAATCCGACATTGACCGAATTGGGCAAAGCGATTTCCAGTGGTTCACTTAGAGGAGCAAGAGGAAATTCCGGCGTTATCATGACCCAGATCTTTCGCGGTTTTGTCAAAGAATTAAAGGGATTAGATATTATCGATGTGACAGCGTTAGGAAATGGCGTGCAGCATGCTGCAGAAACGGCATACAAAGCAGTCATGAAACCGAAAGAGGGCACGATCCTTACCGTTGCAAAGGCAGGAGCGGACAAGTCGATGGATCTGTTAGTGAACGGAGATACGGACGATATTATCAAATTCTGCGATGAAGTCGCTGCTGAAATGGAGGAAGCATTGCTGCAGACACCGGAATTCCTGCCGGTACTGAAGCAGGCGGGAGTTGTTGATTCTGGCGGGGAAGGTTTGATGACATTTATTCGCGGTGCGCTCGATGCCTTGAAGGGTAAGGCAACGGATTTCACAGTGAATACAGGTACAGCAACCCGCGTGGTTAATGGATCTGTCGGCGCTTCTGAAGAAGAGGATATCCGCTTTGGTTATTGTACGGAATTTATCATTATGCTGGAGCGCGGCGAAGATGTAGTCGAGAGTCAGCTTAAGGAATATTTGCAGAAGATCGGTGACTGCGTTGTAGTAGTAGCTGATGACGATATTGTAAAGGTACATGTACACACCAATGATCCGGGTCTGGCGATTCAGAAAGCACTTACGTATGGTTCTTTGAACAGCATGAAGATTGACAATATGCGTGAGGAGCATCAGGAAAAGGTGATACGAGATGCACAGAAAGCGTCCGAGTCGGCAAGCGCACCAAAGAAAGAGGAGCCACGTAAAGAAAATGGTTTTATTGCCGTAGCAGCCGGAGATGGATTGGCAGATATTTTCCGTGATCTTGGAGTGGATTATGTGATCGAAGGCGGACAGACAATGAACCCAAGTACGGATGATGTATTATCTGCAATTGAGCAGGTGAATGCAGAGAATATCTTTGTTTTGCCAAATAATGGCAATATTATTTTGGCAGCAAATCAGGCAAAGAATCTGACAGAAGATAAGGAAGTGTACGTCGTTCCGTCCAAAAATATTCCGCAGGGAATTGCTGCAATGATCAGTTTTGTCAGTGGAAGATCTGCTGCAGAAAATGCAGAATCTATGGAAGAAGAGATGCAATTGATCAAATCCGGTCAGGTTACGTATGCGGTTCGTGATACGAATATGGATGGCAAAGATATTAAGCAGGGTGACTTCATGGGCCTTACTGATAAGACGATCGTATCGGTTGGCAGTGATCTGCAAGGTACAGCAAAGGAATTGATCGAGTCTCTGTTAGATGAGGACTCTGAGTTAGTCAGTCTGTATTATGGCAGTGATGCAACGAAGGAACAGGCAGAGCAGCTTGCAGAGGATATTGAGAGCACACATGAAGATGTTGAAGTAGAAGTACAGTACGGTGGTCAGCCGGTATATTCTTACTTTATTTCTGTAGAGTAATAAGCGAGTATTAAGAAACGTTTTCGAGAAAGGGTTGTCATACTGGTCGGACAGAGCAGCGTGATGATCCTTTTTCAATAGAGACTCTAAATCTTCTAAAGCCGGAGTAACTGTAATGTGATGGATGATTTTCGAGCTACGGAGGGAGGAGACATCGTTGAGAGAGAGGGATAGTATACGCAATATAAAAGGGGTGGGACAAAAAGCAGAAAGTTTGTATGCAAAGCTGGGAATTTATACGATCGGAGATCTGCTTGCTCATTATCCCAGACAATATGATGTGTATAAGCCGGTACAGCCGGTATCGGAAGCGGTGGACGGAAATGTGATCGTTCTGGATGTAAGCCTGGCAACTAAGCCTAAGATCAGTTATGTGCGTAATCTTAAGATTGTAAGCTGTACGATGAGGGATTCCAGTGGCTCCATTCCAGTGAGTTGGTTTAATATGCCATATTTACTCCGTTCTCTTAAAATGGGAACGCATTATCTTTTGCGAGGAAAAGTTATATCAAAACGGGGACGTCTGATGTTGCAGCAGCCCAAAATGCTGCAATATGAGGAATACCGCAGTATGTTGTACCGCTTGCAGCCGTTGTACCCATTGACAGCGGGACTGACAAACAATGCGATCAAAAAAGCTGTAGATCAAGCACTATCGCAGGCTGAGTTGGATGCAGAGTTCCTTCCGCTGGATATGCGTAAAAAATATAATCTTGTACTGCATAAAAAAGCGTTGCAGGATATTCATTTTCCGTCAAAGGAAGCGGATTTTTTTGCTGCAAGGAACCGTTTGGTTTTTGAGGAGTTCTTTTTATTTACGTTGGCAATGCATCAGATGAAACAAAATCGTCATCAAAAACCATCAGACTATATACTGCATCCGGGGGATAAAGTATTTGCACTGCTAGAGAACCTTCCTTATGAGCTGACAGAGGGACAGAAACAGGCAGTGGACGAGATCGCGGCAGATGTTTCATCAGGATTTGTGATGAATCGATTGATCCAGGGCGATGTTGGATCCGGTAAAACCATTGTTGCACAGATTGCGTTGCTAATAGCTGTGGAGCAGGGACATCAAGGGGCGATCATGGTGCCGACAGAAGTGTTGGCAGAGCAGCATTATGAGACATTTTGCGAAATGTTTGATCCCTTGCAGGTTCGAGTCGGTCTTTTGACCGGTTCTATGACGGCAGCGGCAAAGCGCGATATGCAGGCTCAGATCGCAGCGGGAGAGATTGATATTGTAGTAGGAACGCAGGCGCTCATTCAGGATAAGGTAGAGTATAAGGATCTTGCGATGATTGTCACCGATGAACAGCACCGTTTTGGTGTGCGTCAGCGCGAAAGTTTTTATGCAAAAGGGCATACACCACATATGTTGGTCATGAGTGCCACACCGATCCCACGCACGTTAGCGATCATTTTATACGGAGAACTGGATATTTCAGTTATCAAAGGACTTCCTAAGGGTAGACTTCCAACTCAAAACTGTGTTGTGGATACCGGATATCGTCCGCAGTCGTATCGATTCATTGAGAAAGAAGTAGAAAAAGGGCATCAAGCATATGTGATCTGTTCGATGGTGGAGGAAAGCGAGAATATGGAGGCGGAAAATGTCACGGATTATGCTCAGACACTGCGGGAAGAGATGTCGACTAAGATACGGATCGAAGTGCTGCATGGCAAGATGAAACCGGCACAAAAAAATGAGATCATGGAGCGATTTGTCTCTGGAGCGATTGATGTTTTGGTATCTACGACGGTGATCGAAGTTGGTATCAATGTGCCAAATGCCACAGTGATGATGGTCGAAAATGCAGAACGGTTTGGTTTGGCGCAGTTACATCAGCTTCGTGGACGTGTCGGAAGAGGTTCGGCGCAGTCTTATTGTATTTTTATGATGGGCAAACCTTCCAAAGAAACGAAGCAGAGACTGCAGGTGCTAGAGCAGTCCAATGATGGATTCCTGGTTGCAGAAGAAGATTTGAAACTGCGCGGCCCCGGGGATCTGTTTGGCATCCGACAGAGTGGAGACTTGAATTTTAAGCTGGCAGATATTTATCAGGATGCAGCAATACTAAAACAGGCAAATGAAGCGGCGGCTGGATTTGAGCGGACGGATATAATAGAAATGTGCAAAAAGTATCGGGGATTGCGTGAAAAAATACAAACCTACACCGACGAGATCTTTTTGTAAGAACATTGCATTTTGAAGGTAAAAATAGTACACTTAATTTAATTGTGTGTTGGAACGGTAAGGGAGGTTGCATATGGTGCAGGCAGGGTATACGACAGATAGATTACTGCAGATTGGGCGGTCAAACTATGACCGGCTATGCCTTTTTTGTGAAAATTTGGAACGCAGCGGTCTCTGGGAGCAGGCAAGACAGGTTATGAAACAGTCCGCTAAAATGATCTTAGATCGTTACGTGCAGTCTGTATTAGTGACTTTTGCAGCGGCAGAGGGCATTGTGACAGAAAGCGAAAGAGAGTATATTGCTATTATCACGGATTCCAATCTATTAGCAGTTTCACCGGAGATCCCTGTGAACGGAGAGTTGATTGAGGAGTGCAGACGGTTTTGCGGATTTCCGCCGGTGCTTTTACAGCTGTGTGCAGCTTATGACGATGAATATATGCAGCATACCGGAGAGCAGTTTTTGGATTCCTTTGTCAATATCATTTTGTGCATGGCGTATATGGTGGATCGGGAAAGTGTTCTGACGCGCCGGTTTGTACGTGAATTTTATGACAGGGTAAGTGTATTTGTGGATACAAAGGATGCTTGGAATACGGAAGAGTATCTGTTTCACAAATTATATGGGACGGACATTCTAGATGATACAAGATGGCTGCATGTCCCGGTAAAAAAGCAGTCTGCAGAAGTGATGGCAGAGTCACCGGCAGCCGCACAGGCGAGCAATGAATGGAATGTAAGGCAGGACAAGCTGGAGGAACAGTTACAGCAGGAAATGGCGCGTAAGCAGTTTCAGGCAGTCAAAAAACGTATTCAGGAACGTGAGGAGGCAGAACGCAAAGAGCAGGAGGAGCGTCTGCAATGCCTGTTAGATGAGCTGAATGCGTTGGTTGGTTTGCAGGGGGTAAAGGATGAGATCCAGTCTCTGGTTAACTTGATCCGTATTCGCAAGCTTCGGGAAACGATGGGACTTCCGCAAATGGATATGTCATATCACATGGTATTTACCGGTGCACCGGGAACCGGCAAAACGACGGTGGCGAGATTGGTGGCAAAAATCTATCGGGAGCTTGGGATCTTATCCAAGGGAACCTTTATTGAAACGGACCGCTCCGGGCTTGTGGCAGGATATGTGGGCCAGACGGCACTTAAGGTGCACGAATTGGTCGAGCAGGCAGTTGGGGGGATTCTTTTTATTGATGAAGCATATGCCCTGGTCAATCCTGATGTTCCGAATGATTTTGGTATGGAGGCAGTGGATACATTAGTAAAATTGATGGAAGACCACCGAGATGATCTGATCGTCATTGTGGCAGGTTATACAGAAGAAATGCAGTCATTTTTGAAATGCAATACGGGTTTAGTATCGCGATTTAACAAATTTATCGATTTTCCGGATTATTCGAAGGAAGAGCTCATAGCGATCCTAGATGCAATGGCCGATAAGGCTGGACTGCAATTGGAAGAATCTGCCAGAGAGGCGGTGCTTTTGTCGTTGCAGGCAAAAACGGAAGAAGAGTGGAATGTATTTGGAAATGCCAGAGGAATTCGTAATCTGTTTGAAAAGATCGTGATCAATCAGGCAAATCGTCTTGTCAGACTGTCTGCACCAAGTCGTGAAGATTTGATGAAAATTCAGCGGGAAGATGTGGAAGTTGTTTGACCACATCGCATGATTATGCTAAAATGGGGTGCAGCAGAGTGACGTTACAAGGTCACTTATTACGATGCACTTTATATATATAATACGAGAAATGAGGATTGGATTAATATGAGAGTAGTGGCTGGTTCCGTGCGAGGCTTTAATTTGATCGTTCCGTCTGGAAAGAATACCAGACCTACTACGAATCGCATTAAGGAGACATTATTTAATATATTGCAATGGGACATTGCAGGATGCCGTTTTTTAGATTTGTTTAGCGGAAGTGGTGGAATAGCGATCGAGGCGCTTAGCCGTGGCGCAAAGGAAGCGGTTATGGTAGAGAAAGATCGGGAAGCGGTCCGCTGCATTAAGCAGAATGTACAGCATACGAAGATGGATGACAGATCACGGGTCATGCCGATGGACGTGATGCAGGCTCTGCGCCGTTTGGAACAGGCAGGACGACCGTTTGATATTATCTTTATGGATCCGCCGTACCATTTGGATCTGGAAGAGCGGATCGTACCATATTTGCTGCAGTCTTCTCTGGTGAAAGCCGGATCTTTGATCATCGTCGAGACAGCGTTAGATACGGATGTAGATTATATGTATGAGCTGGGCTGCGAGGTAGAGCGTATCAAAGAGTATAAGACGAATCGTCATGTCTTTTTGCGGGTACCTGGTGAGACAGAGGCGTAGAGAATCAGAAAATGAGGGACAAGAAAACTATGAACAGAGCAGTATTTCCCGGGAGTTTTGATCCGGTGACGGTAGGACATATGGATTTGATCGTGCGTTCTGCCAAAATGTTCGATGAAGTTATTGTTGGTGTGCTTCGCAATGCAGCCAAGCAGCCGCTTTGCACAGTGGCAGAGAGGGTATCTCTACTGCAGGAGCTGACAGCAGAGATTCCGGGCGTGCGCATAGAAGCTTTTGATGGATTGTTGATTGATTTTGTAGATAAGATGGATGCCTGCGCAGTGATCCGAGGTTTGCGTACTGCGGCAGATTTTGAGTATGAATTGCCGTTGGCACAGACAAACCGTCATTTGAATGCACAGGTAGATACGGTATTTTTGGCGACTTCGCCGGAACATTCTTATATCAGTTCCAGTGGTGTTAAAGAAATTATTCAGTTTGGTGGAGACATCACCGGATTGGTGCCGCCTTCTGTACAGCAGTTTTTGTTGGATAGGAACACAGATAACAGATAATATAAACAGGCAATATGCCGCAAGGAGGTACATATGGTAAGCAGTAGAATTGAACAAAAAATCGAAGATATTTATGCATTTGTTGAGAGTTGTAAACCGCAGGCGTTATCACAGTCCAAGGTTGTTGTGCCGAAGAATGATCTGTATGATCTGTTAGATGATCTGCGCCGTGATGTACCGGAGGAGATTACGCGTTATCAGAAAATGCTCAGTCAGCGAGATGCCATTTTGGAGGATGCTGAGGCAAAAGCGGATGCGATCAAGTTGGATGCGCAGGAGCAGTACAAAGCAATGGTAGAGGAACATGCGATCATGCAGGAAGCATATCAGCAGGCAGAAGAGACGGTAGCGCGTGCGAATGCAGAGGCACAGGCGATCATTGATACGGCAAGACGTCAGGCCGAAGAAATTGGCAATGGAGCTATTTATTATACGACAGATATGTTAGAGATGGCAGAAAAAGCGATCGCCAGAGCATGCGAGAGTGCAGTAAGCAATTCCAGAGCACTAGAGACAGCACTTCGCGGTCATTTGGATATTATTCGCCACAATAAGGCGGAACTTACCGGTGTGAATGCAATGGAAGAGGAAGAGCCACAAGAGGCACCGGAAGAAAGGGATGAGGAGATCGATGAATAAAAAGATTGATGTCGAAGTGGTGATCGGCGGTAAGCCATATACGTTAAGTGGTTATGAAAGCAGTGATTATTTACAGCGCATTGCGATGCATATCAATGGCAAGATAGCAGAGTTTCGTGCACAGGAGGGTTATGCAAGACTTGAGACGGAGCTTAAGAATGTCTTGCTTGCTATTAATCTTTCCGATGATTATCAGAAAGCACAGAACACGATCCGGGAGCTTAAGCAGGATAATGAAGATATGGAAAAAGAGCTGTTTGATATGAAACACGAGATGATATCGATGCAGCGGGAACTTCAAGAAGCCAAAGATGCCGTTAAGAAGCTTGAGCAGGAAAAAGAATCCGAAGAACATCGAGCGATTCGCTTGGAGACAGAGTTAGAGCAGCTGCGGAAAGAGATTGCTAAAGAAGTTGTGCAAAAGGAAGAGACAGTAGATGCGGCTGCAGATACTAAACCATCTGCAGAGTTGACAGCTACACAGCAGACTGCTCCGGAAAATGCAGACAAAGAGGAGACCGTTGAGAAACAGGATGTCGCCGAAGATGTGACGCATTCAGAGGATACAGAAGCGGCGGTAACAGTGGAACAGACAGACAATGTTGCTGAGGAGGCCAAAAGTCCGGAAGAAATCGGGCAAGAGATAGCAGCAACAATCGGCAAGAAAGAGCCTGCCAGGAAAACGTCGCGCAGCAGTCGCAAGAAAAGACGGTAATAAATATAACGATAATTGGAGAGGGACTGGGTCTATGCACAACAGTCCCTTCTTTCTTAAAGTATGGAGAACTGGATGATGCAGAATAGAACAAAACGCAGAATAGGAGTGCCTGAGATCCTTGCTCCGGCAGGATCGATGGAGAGCCTTAAAGCGGCAGTAGCCGCAGGCTGTGATGCTGTGTATATGGGAGGGTCCAAGTTTGGTGCCAGAGCATATGCTCAGAATCCGGAAGAGGATGAAATGGTGGCAGCGATACGATATTGTCACTTGTACGGAGTAAAGCTTTATATGACGGTAAACACCCTGTTGAAGGAACAGGAATTGCAAAGCCTTCCTACGTTTTTGCGGCCGTATTACGAGGCGGGGCTTGACGCTGTGATCGTGCAGGATATGGGCGTTTTACGAGTGATCCACCAGTGCTTCCCGGATCTGGATATTCATGCAAGTACGCAAATGACCTTGACCTCCGGTATGGGAGTGGATGACCGATTAGCTGCTTACGGTGTAACGCGGATCGTTCCGGCAAGAGAACTGTCGCTGACGGAACTGCAGCAAATGCGGCAGCAGACGAAGATGGAGTTGGAAGTGTTTGTACATGGTGCATTGTGCTATTGCTATTCCGGTCAATGTTTGATGAGCAGTATGCAGGGTGGTCGTAGTGGCAACAGAGGACGCTGCGCACAGCCGTGCAGAATGCAATATGATATAGATGGCAGCAAACGTTATCTGTTAAGCCCAAAGGAGTTGTGCGCACTACCTTTGCTCGGAGAGATGATCGAGGCAGGGATCGATTCGTTCAAGATCGAAGGCAGAATGAAGCGGCCGGAGTATACGGCGTATGTGACAGCTATGTATCGCAAATACCGGGATCTGTATTTGGAACTGGGTTCTGCAAAATATCGGGTCTGGCAGCAGGAGCATGCGGCAGAGTGGGAAGATGATCTACGTAAGCTTGCCGAAATATACAATCGAGAAGGATTTACTGATGGCTATCTCGAGGAAAAGCCGGAGCAGATGTTAGCGGATAAGCGTCCAAAGCATGGAGGCGTTTGTGTGGGAACAGTGCAGGATGTGGATAAACATCAGGTGCGTTATCGATTGGAACGTCCGATATTTGCACAGGATGTGTTAGAATTTCGCGGTGCGGACGGTGTCAGTATCTATGAATACACGACGGGATCTTCATATCATGCGGGTGAGCTTGTGCAGACGCGCTATCAGAAAGGCTGCCGGATTGCGAAGGGTGATCGGGTGTTTCGTACCAGACATCAGGTATTGTTAGAGAAAATACGGCAAGATTTCGTAGAGAGCACACCGAAGCTTACTATAAATGGGCAGATCCGAATTGTTGCCGGAGAGCCAATCCTCCTGCAGTGTGAATATGAAAATGAAATATTTGCGGTAACAGGAATGATTGCGGAGAATGCGGTGAAGCGTGCTGTTGCCAAAGAAGACGTTGTCAGAGTGTTATCCCAGACCGGGGAGACACCGTTTGAATGGGGAAGTCTCGACGTTGATCTGGGAGCGGACGTCTTTGTCCCGATTGGGGAATTTAAGAAACTGCGAAGAAATGCTTTGACGGGTCTGCAGGATCGCTTGGAACGTCTCGGCAGCCGGGAGGTTGACGAAGAGCGGATCAGGCAGATGCAGGCAGAGATCAAGGCAGGCGCACAAGAAGATGCCTTGATTTCAGAACTTAGAGACCCAAAGGATGTGCAGCAAAGTGCGGCGGTATCCGATGAGAAGCAGTTGTATGCCGTCTTACAGCACGATTGTATACAGGAAGTGATCCTGAGGGAAGAATGGTTTGATAATGCAGTGATCGAGGTGCTGTTGCAGCGGATTAAGGAAAGTAAGAAGCGGGCGGTACTTGCGTTGCCGACGATACTCCGTGCGCAGGCGATCACGGAGTATCGGGCACTATTAAAGAATGTTTCACCGGACGGTTATCTGGTTCGCAGTCAAGAGGGATACCAACTGTTATGTGATATAGGAGTAAAACCGGAGAGGATTCGTCTGGATGCCAATATGTATATTATGAATTCGGAGGCAGCTGTCTGGTGGCGGGAACAGGGAATTACACAGTTTACGGCACCGTGGGAGCTGACAAAGCGTGAACTTGCGGCTGTAACAGACGGAAGGGATATGCAGTGGATCTGCTATGGCAGGATTCCGTTGATGGTATCGGCACAGTGTATTTTCCGCAATATAAAAGCCTGTCTGAAGAACTCTGGTAAGGCGATGGCAAAAGTATTTGCGGGAGAAAAGGGAAGGCGGTATATTGTACGCAACTGTTGCAAATATTGTTATAATATAATATATCGGGAGGAACCGTTTCAAATACCATGCTCTATGGAGCGGGAATTTTGGGAAGAAGTGCATCAGGTGCGCTTTGAATTTACCACAGAGACGGCAGAAGAGGTACATGCAGTGCTAAAGGATGAAATCATCCGGGATCACTGTCGTGGACATTTCGATGCAGGGATTCAGTAGGGAATACAGTAATAAAAGGCAGACCAGTGTCGGCAGACAGTCGGTCTGCACAGAAATGGAAGGGTATGGTTATCGGTATGGATAAAAAGGAAGCGGCGCAGAAATTAATGAGTATATTTGGTAATGTAGATGCGATCGCGGTACTGCATTCCGTATTAGTGGGAATATCAAAATATATTATCATTATTGTTTTTGCGGTTTATACATGGCATTGTTTTACAGTATTTATTGGCAAAAACATGGAGCGCAAAGAGGAAATATACAGACGACAGAAAAAGATCATGTTTACGATACATTTTATCTGTTCGCTAGTATTATTTTTGAACAGTCTGTCGATAAAAATTGTTCTTTTCTATGTGGCACAGGTCGTTTTTTTGGTGTTGGTGGACAAGGCGTATTCCTATGTGTATCAGAACCTGTCCAAGTTAGTGATGAACAATATGTTAATGTTGCTTACAATTGGATTTTTGATGATCGAGCGATTGAATATGGATTTTGCAATGCGGCAAATGATTTTTGCATCGGTGATCTGCGTGGCAGGTCTGTTTATACCGTGGATGATCGAACGGTTTTCTTATTTTGACCGGTTTGGGTGGTGGTATGCTGGAATCGGTCTGGCAATGTTAGCACTTGTTTTTGTGATCGGTGTGGAGCGGTATGGTGCAAAAAACTGGATTCAGATCGGAGGTTTTGCGATGCAGCCTTCAGAATTTGTAAAGATTATTTTTGTGTTTTTTGTAGCAGCACTGTTAGCGCGCTCTGTGCAGTTTGTTGATGTGGTCAAGGTTTCTGTAGCAGCGGCTGCACATGTGTTGATACTTGTTGTGCAAAAGGATCTTGGTGCAGCGTTGATCTTTTTTATCACCTATGTGATCGTATTGTATGTGGCAAGTCAAAATTCGTTGTATTTGATCTCAGCATTGGCAGCGGGAACTTTGGCAGCAGTCGTGGCGTGGAGACTCTTTTCACATGTTCAGGTTCGTGTGCTTGCATGGCAGGATCCATGGAGTACGATTGACAATGAGGGATATCAGGTTGCAAGATCACTATTTGCCATAGGCACTGGTGGGTGGTTTGGCATGGGTCTTGGAGAGGGAATGCCGAATTCTATTCCGGTGGCATCCAGTGATTTTATTTTTTCGGCAATCTGCGAGGAGTTGGGTGTTATTTTTGCAATCTGTCTGATATTGGTAGAGATCAGCTGCTTTGTATTGTTTGTAAACATTGCACTCAAGATGAAAAGACGTTTCTATAAGCTGACAGCCCTTGGATTAGCGGTAGAATATATTTTTCAAGTGTTTTTGACGATTGGTGGAGTTACTAAATTTATTCCATCGACAGGAGTTACATTACCGTTGATAAGTTATGGCGGAAGTTCTGTGATGAGCACGATCATACTGTTTTGCATTATACAAGGGATGTATGTGTTGAATTTTGAAGAGGAGGATCAAGATGGGTCGAAGGAGCAATATCAGAAAGAACAGCGTGGACGAAATACATCCGCCAAGAGAAAGCGCCTCAGCCAGACGCAGGTCCGATAAACAGGCACAGAAGCAGCTTCAAAAAGAGCGCAAACGAGGCAATAGACAGATTTTATTTATCACATATGCCTTTGTGACTTTGTTTTTGGCGATGGCGGGATATTTGGCGTATTTTACGGCAGTGGACAGTGAAAAAGTAATTAATAATTCACACAATAAACGCCAGAAGATATTAGCAGAAAAGATTACGAAGGGAAGTATTTATTCTCAGGACGGTGAGGTGCTTGCGGAGACTGTGACGGATGATGACGGCAACGAATACCGATCGTATCCGGAAAAAAAGAAATTTTGTCATGTTGTGGGGAGAACGGATAATAGTATGACAGGAATTGAGCTGTCGCAGTGTTATCCGATGCTGACATCACACGTGAATCCGTTTACACAGCTTGGCAATACATTGCGCGGTGAAAAAAATATGGGCGATTCGGTCTATACGACGTTGGATGCGGGATTGCAAAGAGTGGCGTACGATGCACTTGGAGATTACCGTGGAGCAGTCGTAGCTTTAGAGCCGGATACCGGCAAGATCTTGGCGATGGTTTCTAAACCGGCTTATGATCCGAACACTGTCTTAAAAAACTGGCAATCGCTGGTTCGGGACGATGAGGAAGAATCTAAATTAGTCAATCGTGCATCGCAGGGACTTTATCCGCCGGGATCTACGTTTAAGATTGTGACAGCGATGGAATATATGATGGAAAATCCGGATAGCTATAAGGAGTATCGTTATCGCTGCAAAGGAACCAAAGTGTTTTCCGGCAGCAGGATCAACTGCTATAGCAGAGAATGGCATGGAAGACTGTCCCTGCCAACTGCATTTGCAAAGTCTTGCAACGGTGCCTTTGCAGACATTGGAACAAGACTCGATCTTAATGCCTACCGTAAGTTTTGTGAGAAGCTTTATTTTAATCAAAAACCATCTGTGGAGTTTGAGGCTAACAAGAGTCGATTTGCGTTGAATGCCAAGTCAGATGCTGCAGAAGTGACGCAGACAGCGATCGGACAGGGTAAGACGTTGATCACGCCATTAGAAAACGCAATGATCACTGCGATGGTTGCAAACGGTGGCGAGATGATGAAACCATATGTGGTAGACCGTGTAGAAAGTGCGGATGGACGTATCGTTAAGCAGTATAAGCCGAAGTCACAGGGAAAACTCGTGGATGAATGGGTTACGGAAGCAATGACCGGAATGATGGAAAAAGTGGTAAATGAAGGAACGGGAACGCTGCTAAAGACATCTGCGTATCAGGTGGCAGGAAAGACCGGTTCTGCGGAGGCGGATTCGGATGGTACAACACATGCATGGTTTGTCGGATTTGCACCGAGTAATCATCCAAAATTAGTTGTCAGTATTGTTGTGGAAGGTGCCGGAACCGGCGGAAAATACGCGGTTCCGATTGCAAAAAAGATGTTTCGGGAGTACCTTTCGAAATAATGGTTAGCATTGCATTTATGGTAGAATGATAGTATACTATACGCAAGAAAAGTAACCGCACGAAGGAGGAAATGCAATGATAGAAGCAACCAGTTGTGGCGGTGTGGTGATACACAGAGGCAAGATATTGCTTTTGTACAAGAATTACAGAAATCGTTACGAAGGATGGGTTCTGCCGAAAGGGACTGTGGAACTTGGCGAAGAGTATAAAGAAACGGCACTCCGTGAAGTAAAGGAAGAGAGTGGTGCTGATGCCAGTATCATCAGCTACGTTGGAAAGAGCCAGTATTCGTTTACTGCGGCAGGAGACACTGTTGTCAAAGATGTACATTGGTACTTGATGATGGCAGACAGTTATTACAGTAGACCGCAACAGGAAGAATATTTTGTGGATTCCGGATATTATAAGTTTCACGAGGCTTATCATCTGTTAAAGTTTTCTAATGAAAAGCAGATATTAGACCGGGCGTATAGTGAATATATTGATCTTCGCCGTCGAAATTTATGGGGCAATCCAAAGTATTTTTAATGGCAGGGTAGGAAATTTCATTTCTTGAAAGGATGCCTTTCCGGGTCTGTTTTCCTTGACAGATACAGGGAAAGCAGATATAATGAATAGGTAGTTTGTTGAGTAGTGCAGATTTAGATATTCAACATAGAATGAAGTAGATACTATAAATGTAAGGGAGAATGATCATGGGCAATAATATTTTAATCGTAGATGATGCTGCCTTCATGCGTATGATGGTTAAGGATATCTTGACAAAAGGTGGTTATAATGTAGTAGGGGAAGCAGAAAATGGTGTCGTAGCAGTACAGAAGTATGCGGAGTTAAAACCGGATTTAGTTACGCTTGATATCACAATGCCGGAGATGGATGGTATTCAGGCATTGAAGAAGATCAAAGAGGCTGACGCAGGTGCTAATGTTATTATGTGCTCTGCAATGGGACAGCAGGCAATGGTAATTGAAGCAATTCAGAATGGTGCGAAGGACTTTATTGTTAAACCATTTCAGGCAGATCGTGTATTAGAGGCAGTTAAGAAAGTAATTGGCTAATGGATACATACGTGGAGGCAATGGGTACATTGCCTCTATTTTTTCTACAAAAAATTAAATACTATACTTGACAGTCCGGTATTTATGGATGTCGGGGGAATGGAGAATTATTATGGCAACAAATCCAGTTATTACGATGAAAACGACAGCAGGAACGATCACGGCAGAGTTATATCCGGAGGTTGCTCCGATCACAGTCAACAATTTTATCTCTTTGATCAATAAGGGATTTTACAATGGATTGATCTTCCATCGTGTAATCAATGGCTTTATGATCCAGGGTGGAGATCCGGATGGTATTGGAACCGGTGGACCGGGATACCATATCCGCGGTGAGTTTGCACAGAACGGTTATGAGAATAACCTGAAGCATACAGCAGGAGTGCTTTCCATGGCTCGTTCCATGATGCCAAACTCAGCAGGATCCCAGTTCTTTATCATGCATAAAGATGCACCTCATTTGGACGGTGCCTATGCAGCTTTTGGTAAAGTGACCGAGGGACAGGATGTTGTTGATGCGATCGCTACAGTAGCTACGGATGCTGGCGACAGACCGGTAGAGCCACAGATGATCATCGAAGTGACCGTTGATACTTTCGGCGTGGATTATCCGGAGCCGGAGAAATGCAACTAATAATAGTCGGATAAATGAGAAAGGATTGCTGTAGGCAGTTATGTGATGCAGCAGTCCTTTTTTACTTTATAGGATTAGGGTGTCAAAAGGTCTGAATTTCCCTGACGGGCTATTTTCTCGAATCTTTGACCACAATATCTATCAACGATGCGCCGCATCGCCTCAAGATATTGTAGCGCAAATCTTCAAAAAAATATCTCCGTCATGAAAATGGACTTTTGACACCCTAACCTTTATAGGAAACCTCTCGTTTCCTATAACACAAAAAGGACTGCGAGAATGTTTTCTAATTGTGTTGCTTCTGTTCACAGAATTTTGACATTAATTTGCTATACTATCGCACAAGGAATAAGATGCCTTTAGTAAGGTGTCTAAATTGTAGGAGGAAAGAACAGTGATTGAAGTTAAAAATCTGGTCAAGAAATATGGTGATCACGCTGCTGTAGATGATCTTTCGTTTACGGTTGAGACAGGTAAAGTCATCGGTTTTCTGGGACCAAACGGTGCAGGAAAATCAACGACGATGAATATTATTACCGGATATATCGCGCCGACATCCGGAGAGGTACTGGTAAATGGTATCGATGTGAATGAGGAACCGGAGAAGGCAAAGAAACATATTGGTTATCTGCCGGAGATACCACCACTTTATCCGGATCTGCGGGTTAGAGAATATTTAACCTTTGTAGCAGAGTTAAAGAAGGTCGAAAGAGCAAAAAGAGATGTAACGGTACACAAAATCATGGGACGTACCGGTACATTGGATGTTTCGGAACGTCTGATCAAGAATCTGTCTAAAGGATATAAACAAAGAGTAGGTCTTGCAGCAGCAATGCTTGGTGATCCGGAAATTTTGATCTTAGATGAGCCAACCGTTGGTCTGGATCCAAAGCAGATCATTGAGATGAGAGAGCTGATCCGAGATTTGAGTCATCACCATACAATTTTGTTGAGTTCACATATCATGCAGGAGATTTCTGCAGTGTGCGATGGGATCATTGTTATTAATGAAGGTCATATGATCGCCAAGGATACACCAGATAATCTTACACGTGAAATGGTCGAAAAGAACGGTATTCATTTGGTGGCAAAAGGAACCAAAGATAAGATTAAGACGGCACTTCGTACTGTTCCGGGCATTCGTGATGTCAAATACGACACCAAGAATGAGGAGGGAACGTTAGGTCTTACCTTGTATATGACTCCGGGTGCAGAAATTAGAGAAGATATATTCTATGCAATGGTTAAAGCGGATTGCCCAATCTATGAGCTGCATCCTTTGGCTGCATCTTTGGAAGATGCGTTCTTGGCTTTGACACGAGGTGGTTCCAGACAGTATGGCGGCAAAAAAACGAAAAAGCAGGCTGCCAAAGCAGAAGAAACTGCACAGGAAGCACAAACGCAGACAGTCGAAAGTGCATCTGCGACACAAGAGCAGCAAAAGGAGGAAGAATAGATGTTTGCCATAATAAAAAAAGAATTAAAACAGTATTTTTATTCAATGGTCGGATTTGTGTTTCTTGCATTCTTTCTGGCTATTGTGGGATTGTATACCTGGGCGGGCAATTTAAGCCAGGGAATTGGTAACTTTGAAATGACTTTGGGAAATATGACATTTATTTTTGTGATCTTAATCCCGATATTGACAATGCGTATTGTTGCGGAAGAAAAGAAACAAAAGACGGATCAGTTATTATATACATCACCGATTTCTTTAACTAAAGTAATCCTTGGAAAATATATTGCGGTTATGATCTTGTTTACGATTGCCATTTTAGTGATCGCACTGTATCCATTATTGATCCATATGTATGGTCAGGATGTCAGACTGTCTTTAGCATACAGCAGTTTGATCGGTTTTTATCTGTTAGGTGCAGCAAACATTGCTGTTGGCTTGTTTATCTCTTCCTTGACAGAAAGTCAGGTGATCGCAGCGGTTGTGTCATTTATTGTATTGCTTCTTAGCAACATGCTTACAAGTATTGCAAGCATGCTTCCTACGGACGCGCTCTCCCAGGCACTGATCTTAACAGTTGCGTGGATCGTGGTTTGTGTTATCGCATATAACATGATGAAAAATATTACGGTTGCTGCGATCTTAGCGGTGATCGGTGAAGTAGTTGTATGGGGAATTTATATTGCAAAATCTGCAGTATATGAGAACCTTTTATCTAAGGTTGCAGATGCTTTTGCGATTACGAGCCGTTACTCGGATTTTGAACTGGGTATTTTGAAATATGATGCCATTGTTTATTACATCAGCGTATCATTTTTGTTCGTATTCTTGACCGTACAGATCATCAAAAAGAAGAGATTTAACTAAGAAGGAGGTTTCGAATCGTGAGTATAGAAAATAACGAAAATAAGGAAGCCGCAACAACGGAGACAACAACCCCAAAAGCTCCCAAGAAAAGTGGTAGTATTAAGAAGTCTTTTCAGACGGGACAGTTTAAGTCGGGTGCCTATAGTTCGGTAGTTACAGTATTAGTCATTGCACTTGTGATCGTGTTAAATCTGGTTGTTGGAAAGCTGGATTTGTCCACCGATTTAAGCAAGGGCAATCTGTTTACGCTTTCCAAAGAGACGAAAAAGATCTTAAAGAACAGCCGGAAAGATATCACGTTTTATTATATGGTATCCAGTGGCAGCGAAAATGAATATATCGAAAATGTGTTGAAGCAGTACAAAAAAGCTTCCAAACATATTTCGATTAAGAAAGTTGACCCGGTAGCTAATCCGGCGTTTGCTTCGAAGTATGACATTACAGACGATGTATCTTCCAATGACGTTATTGTCGCAGTAGATGCCGACAAGACAGCTAAATTGGTAAGTGGATCGGAAATGTATTATACGGAGCAGGATAATTCCGGCTCTTATAGCAGCAGTTCTAATTCAAACTACTATTTAGATGCGGAGGGGCAGCTCACCTCAGCAATTCAGAATGTTTTATCCGGCAGTACAACAAAAATGTATGTCGCAACCGGTCATTCAGAGGTGGCTTTGCCGGATACGTTGACAAAGGCATTTGCCAAGATGAATGTGGAGACGGCAGATTTAGAGTTATTGACTGCCGAAAAGATTCCGGACGACTGTAATATTTTGATGATCAATGGCCCGACATCAGATCTGGCGGATAATGAGAAGAAGATCGTTCTTGATTATCTGAAAGCCGGTGGTAATGCCATTATCAACCTGAGTTATACAACAGAGAAAATGACAAATCTGGAAGAAGTATTAGAGTATTATGGCATTCAGAGCAAGCAGGGGATTATTTGCGAGACCTCCGGTAAGTATTATTACTATCCAAACTTTATTGTACCGGAACTGGGAACAGATGCTTCCGAGATGCTAGGTGATCTGCAGGGATATATTATCATGCCAAATGCGGTAGGTATGAATGTTATGTCTGAGATCCGTAGTTCTTTGACAATGAAACAGTTGCTTAAAACATCAGATAGTTCTTATTTGAAAGTGGATCCGTCTAGTGGAAGCTCCGAGAAGGAAAATGGAGATGTAGCGGGACCATTCTACGCAGGAATTTCTGCAACAGAGAAGTTAGACAATGATAAGGAAACGAAAATTGTGGCATATGCATCTGCCTCTACATTTGATGAGAAATATGCTTCCAGTGGCCAGCTAGAGAATACATCTTTGCTGAAATCAGCGGTTAATTCGATGCTTACTACGAAAGAAGATAAAGTTGCAATTGATGCCAAGAGTCTTGGAGTATCCAGTGTGAGCCTTACTCCTGTAATGCAATTAGTATGGGCTGCTGTGTTGATCATATTGCTTCCACTTGCATGCCTGCTTTGTGGTTTTGTAATATGGATGATGCGTCGAAAAAAATAATACGTAAAATATCAAAGAAATGAGTGATTATTGTGTCAAAAAAGAAAAAACAAACAATGATGTGTGTAGAGAAGTTAAAACTTAACAATGTAAAAAATAAAAAATTAAAAATAAATATTTTGTATACAGCAAACAATACAATAAAAATAGAATTATCTGAAAATAATACGGAAAATGAAATTGCGACGATCTCTGCATAGAAAGAAGCATCAGGGGAAAACTAAGTTTATCATTTGATGAAGGAGGTAATCTCATGTTGCGTTATCTACCTGTACGCAGGATCCACGCAAGACAGGTTCTGGACTCCAGAGGAACACCTACTGTTGAGGTGGAAGCTACCGTAGGCGAAGGGATCATTGGAATTGAGGGATATACAGCGAGGGCGATCGTGCCATCCGGAGCATCGACAGGAAGATTTGAGGCGGTGGAACTCCGGGATGGAGAAAAAGGATATTATGTCGGATTAAGTGTGCGAAAAGCAGTCGAAAATGTAAATATCAGACTGGCGGAAGCCATTCTTGGAGAAAATGCGCTGAATCAGGTGCGGATCGACGAGCTTCTGATTAAGGCAGATGGAACGGAAAACAAGAGCAGTGCCGGGGCAAATGCAACTCTGGGCGTTTCCATGGCGGTTGCCCGGGCAGCGGCGATGGCGCTTCGGATTCCGCTTTATCAGTATCTTGGCGGCTGCCATACAAGAAAAATGCCGGTTCCGATGATGAATATCCTGAATGGAGGAAAGCATGCGGACAACACTGTAGATCTGCAGGAATTCATGATCATGCCCTGCGGTGCCGGGAATTTTGAAGATGGGATCCGGATGTGTGTGGAGATCTATCAGTTTCTCAAGATCCTTCTCAGAGAGAACGGCCTTTCGACAGCGGTAGGGGATGAAGGTGGTTTTGCGCCAGATCTCAAAGATTCCAGGGATGTCCTGCGGCTGATCCTTGAGGCAGTTGAAAAAGCAGGGTATGAACCGGGAAAAGATATTTTTATTGCGATCGATGCAGCAGCCAGTGAACTTTATGATGAAGAACAGGGTGTGTACCGTTTTCCGGGTGAGAGTAAGATGAAAGCCGAAGAAGTGCTCCGGGATGCGGCAGAAATGATCGATTATTATGAAGAACTTCTGGAAGAATTTCCAATCATTTCAATTGAGGATGGTCTTAATGAGGATGACTGGGAAGGCTGGAAAACAATGACAGAACGTCTCGGAGACAGGCTGCAGCTTGTGGGAGATGATCTTTTTGTCACAAATGTCAAAAGACTTTCCTGTGGAATCAGGCTTGAGGCGGCAAATGCGATCCTCGTCAAAGTAAACCAGATCGGTACCTTAAGCGAGGTGATGGATGCAGTGAAAATGGCGCAGCACGCAGGATACCGTGCGATCATCTCACATCGTTCGGGCGAGACAGAAGATGCTTTTATCGCAGATCTTGCAGTGGCGACAGGAGCCGGGCAGATCAAGACAGGAGCACCATGCCGCTCTGACCGGAATGCGAAATACAATCAGCTCATCCGGATCAGTGAATTGCTTGGAGAAGATGCTGTTTATGAAAATCCATTTCAAAAAGAGTGACGTCTGAATAAAAAATGCGGTGTACAGGATCCGATTCTGTCTGCACAGTGCAAAAAAAGCAGGGGGAATCGGATTTTTGCCCTGAAACTTATCCAAAAACGGTTGAAATCCAGAGGGTGGTATGGTACAATCTTATTACTGTCCACAGGTAATATTTCGCGAGGTGT
>ENA-OPTB01001127-OPTB01001127.1-human-gut-metagenome-genome-assembly--contig:-NODE-1127-length-21983-cov-3.318086_pt1 | contig 21983 bp, 20 predicted proteins | sample MGYA00241810_ERZ501911 | MGnify/ENA primary metagenome ERZ501911 (study PRJEB25962, sample SAMEA2042304) | human gut metagenome | biome: human gut; feature: human-associated habitat; material: faeces... | reverse complement strand
GGTAAGGACAGTCTTGTACTGCTTAATGTGCTTGCGGAACTTTCGCGATACTATCCGAAAAAATTTACCGTTATGGGATTGACTTTGGATATGGGATATGATGCCGATTATTCAAAAGTACAAAAAATGTGTGATGATTTGGGCGTTGAATATAAGGTTAAGAAAACAAATATTAAAGAGATTATTTTTGATATACGAAAAGAATCCAATCCTTGCTCATTGTGTGCAAAAATGCGCCGCGGTGCGTTAAATGATATGGCAATCGAAAACGGTTGCAATAAAGTTGCACTCGGTCATCATAATGATGATGTGCTTGAAACATTCTTCCTTAGCCTTATGCACGAGGGCAGAATACATTGTTTTTCGCCTGTTACATATCTCGACCGCACTGATATGTATCAAATCAGACCTATGATTTACGTTCGCGAACGTGATATTAGGGGTGTGGTTAAAAATTATGATATTCCCGTTGTTCACAATCCTTGTCCTGCTGACGGATATACGCAACGTCAATATATGAAAGATCTTATTAAACGTCTTGAAAAGGAAATGTATCCCGGACTTAGAAAAAGACTTTTCAGAGCAATTCAAGACAGTGCAATAGACGGTTGGAGCGATTATACAAAATAAGGACGGTCATTGACCGTCCTTGTTTTTTTGCCGCCGCTCCTTCACTTCGTTACACCTCTCCTCAAGGAAAGGTTTTTTGTATGGCTCCCATTGAGGGGAGCTGTCGACATAGTCGACTGTGGGGTGGCTTTCTTATGCTTTATGCTTTTGCCACCACTCCGTCTCTTCGTGACACCTCTCCTCAAGGAAAGGTTTTTTGTATGGCTCCCATTGAGGGGAGTTGTCGACGCAGTCGACTGTGGGGTGGTTATCTATCTTTTCCACTTTTCAGACAACATATCAATCTGGTCTGCGAACTTTGCCAAATCTTTATTGGCCATTCCCTCACAACTTCTTGCAACTGCAAGCAATCTTTCCGCCGCGGCAATAAGTCTGCCGAATACAGTCGCAGCACGTTTTGTAGTTTTCTTTTTCTGCACGCGTATGCCGTACGTCTGTACAACCACTTCACCTGTCAGCAAATCGTAACAAGTACCGCTGTACGGTGCAACAGAATTATAGCCGTATTCATTTCTGATACAATCGGTAAATTCATCGCAAGACTTTTCCTCGCCATGATTAACAAAAACAATTTCAGGCTTTTTCTTAAATGTTTTAAGCCACTTTATAAGACCGTTCTTGTCTGCATGTCCGCTTATTCCGTCAAGCATTTTAATTTCGGCATTTACTTCTATATCCTCACCAAACAATTTTACATTCTTAATACCGTCACACAACATTCTGCCGAGCGTTCCCTCTGCCTGATAGCCGACAAACAAAATCAAACATTCTCTTCGCCACAAATTGTGTTTTAAGTGATGCCGTATTCTTCCCGCCTCACACATACCGCTTGACGATATTATAACTTTCGGCTTTTCGTCAAAATTAATTGCAACAGACTCATCAGTTGAAACGGCAAGTTTTAATCCGCTGAATGTAAGCGGATTTATACCGCTGTCCACCAACGCTCTTGCTTCTTCGTCCAGACATTTTACGTCACACTGTAAAAATATCGCGGTAGCCTCATTCGCCAAAGGACTGTCCACGTACACAGAAAAATCACCGTAACCTTTTACAAGATTTTGTTCTTTAATCTGACGTATATAGTATAAAAGTTCTTGCGTTCTGCCTACAGCAAATGACGGTATAACAACATTTCCGCCCCTGTCAAATGTTCTCTGAAATTCCCCCGCAAGCAATGTTATATAATCAGGTACTTCCGTATGAAATCTGTTTCCATAGGTGGACTCTATAACAAGATAATCGGTATCGTCCGTATCATAAATCGGAGTCGGGTCTTTTATAATCGGTTGATTTGTATTTCCCACGTCACCGCTGAAAACTGTTTTCTTTGTAATACCGCTTTCTGTTATCCAAATTTCTATACAAGACGAGCCGAGCAAGTGACCTATATCGTGAAATCTTATTTCGACATTTTCCAAAATTCTTATTTTCTCATCATAATTACACGGACGGAATTGCTGAAGCACACCGATAGTATCGTCCATATCATAAATCGGAACATATTCTTCCCTGCCGGCACGCTTTGCTTTTCTGTTTCGCCATTTCGCCTCAGTTTCTTGAATATGCGCACTGTCCGGCAACATTATTTCGCATAAATCGGATGTTTCATTCGTCGCGTAAATTTTACCGCGAAAACCGTTTTTGTAAAGTAACGGCAAATTACCCGAATGGTCAATATGTGCATGAGTAAGCAATACACATTCAATATCATTTGGATTTACGGGGATTTCTTGATTTTCAAATATATCAGCACCTTGTTCCATTCCGCAGTCAACAAGAATATTTTTTCCGTTCGTTTCTATTAGCGTACAACTGCCCGTAACTTCGTGTGCCGCACCTAAAAATGTGATTTTCATACTAACTCACTTCCTTTCTATTTTATTTATACCACCGATTTCGGCTTTAGTAACAAATAAATTGTATTTTTTTATATTTTAATGTATAATATTTTTGAGGTGTTTGGTATAAAAAAAGAGCTTTAAAGCTCTTTTTTTATTTCCTTGAGTAAAGCAGTGTAACCTTCAAGTACATCATTGTATGTCACATCAAAATCACCTGTGTACCATGGATCCGCAATATCTCTCGGATTGTCGGACCAATCAAGTAAAAGGTGTATTTTGTTTTCGGTATCATTCGGTAACATACGTTTCATATTGCGTAAATTGTAACTGTCCATACCGATAATGTAGTCATATTTGGCATAGTCGGATTTTTTTAATTGAACCGCATATTTTCCGTCAACGGAAATACCGAATTCCGCAAGCTTTTTGCGCGTACCATAATGTACACCGTTCCCGATTTCCTCTGTACTCGTCGCCGCAGACGCTACGTAAAACTCATCACTAAGCCCTGCCTTTTTAACTAAATCTTTCATCACAAACTCCGCCATCGGCGACCTGCATATATTGCCGTGGCAACAGAAAAGCACACGCAGCATATTTTAACTACCTCCTAAAATGCTATATTTTGCTCTCATTTGCCCCGATTTGCCGAACATACCAAATCGTTTATTTTGCCTTTGATTCTGTCACAAAAATCCGAAACAAGGCAAAATACGGCAAATCGACGCAACTGTTAGTAGTAAAAACGTAGTAAAAATTAAAAGCTTTACTACTAAGGGATTACGTAGTATTCATAATTTCTTCACATATAGTCTCAGGATATATATCGTCCCTTTTCCAATCTGCAAAAAAATCCTCATTCATAATCCAGTCTATTTTATCTGTGCATTTTTTAAGTTTATCTTCATTATCTTTAAAATCTTTACGATAATTTCTATCAAAATATGCCAGCATATATTTTTTGTAACTTTTTATGTAACTTTTTTCAATATTATTCTTATTTTCTATTGCAATTTTGCAATTATTAAGTGTGTCACTAGACTTTTTACATATTTCCTCTAAGGCTCTACCCCAAAATTCGTTTGTTTCAGGTAATTCAAACAAAAAATGTTTACATTTATTGTTATAAGCTCGTATCAATTTTGCAGGAAGTCTATCATCAATATCTTTTACAAACCACTTTAACGTTTCAAGCCCTCTATTGGTATTTATACAATTATGAGCAAATAAATTTCGCAAATCATTTATATGTTTTATTGAGCAAATTATATTCTTTTGCCAAAAAACATTAAATGGTACTGTTAACATCGGAGCAGATTCGTGAAAAATAAAATAGGCATTAAATAGTGCTATCATAAATAGATATCTGGGGGACTCATTTTTAATATATTCTCTTTGGCACCAGTTATGTTCAAAATACATCAGTTTATGCTTTTTAATTAGTATATTATTGAAGTCATCTACAAATTTTCGTTCAAATAAGACACTATTTCTAACAAAATTCTCATCAAAATATTCACTCATTATTTTACTCCCCCTTTCTAAATACACTCAAACCGCGATATCCGAGGGCAAGTTGAATTTTTGACCGATCATTTAATTGCTCTACATTATTAATATTTTTTTTATGATAATATATCTGTTTATCCACATCAGGTATATATATACCACTACTTCTATATTTCCCTGTATTCTCATTCAAATCAAAATTATCATATTTTTTCATATTAAATTCTTTTTTAGTCCCATCTTCTCGACAAATATAATATATACTTCTGTAGGCTCTATTGCCATAAAGCTCACTTTTACTACACGTTCTGATTGCCTTAAAAGCTTTTCCTATCCAATTGTCATCATTCCGTACATCTTCTGCACCTCTCTTACGGTCAAAAACAAGTCCCATTTCAAAGCAACACAGAGCATACAAATAATACATATTTCTATCTCGTGAATCTATATTATCTTCAGATTGTATTTTCCGTTTTTCACAATAACACTCACAAAAATCCAATATTTCTTTCCATTGTTCCTGGTTCATTTTAACTACTCCAGGATCCGAGTCTATATTGTGCATAAAATTCCCAAATACACTTTCATTAGTATATAGTATCCATTTTATTTTTACAATATCATACAAACAAGCCAGATTATTTTTTGCAATTTCCATATGGTTTTCGAAATATTCTATATATATATCCCGAATACCCTGTTTCTCATCTTCATTATACTCATCACTATTGTCAAGTCCTTTATTTTTTATATTTCTGTATGTCATATTGTTTTCAATCAATTTTTGTGTTGATTTAAGAATAAGACCATATGGCTTTTTATCCTCAATAAGCTTATCAAACCATTTATCTGCAATTTGATTATTACGAATTATATCAAGGAGCTTCATTCCAACAGTAAATACATAGTTTTCTCCTTCATCGTCAAAATTATCACTTTGTTGACTGTTCTCGTATGTATTAATAGCATAATTTTCTGAAATAATTTCTTCTATTTTTATACAAATTTCCGACATTATTTCAGCCATTTCCTCAAAATCTCCACTATGTTCTGCTCCTCTGTACTTCATTCCAAGTCCCCAAAGATAATAACTATTTGCATATGAATTATTTGGCTGTAGCTTGAGCATTTCAGATGAATGCTTCAAAAGCAAATTGCAATTTTCAACATATGATCTGTAACTGCCTCCTATATGCGGATATTCATCTTCAATTTCATTCGGTCTTGCACTGCCTCCATTCATAGAAAGCCCACAGTTTTTCTGGTATCTTAAAATATAAAGATATGCACAACAAATCTCGCCCATAATACTTATATCTTTAGGCTCAGAAGTTTCAAGAAGTTTCTCTCCTGTTTTTATATTTTTTACAAGAACAGAAATATATTGTCCTATATTTCCAGTTAAATCATTGTTGTTAGTTTCTGAGAAGTTATTATCCAGATAATCAATTTTATCATAATCTTTTTTAACTTCATTGTCTGTTGTATGTTTATAATATTCTCTTGAGAATATTATTTCCTGACACATAAGTCTTTTTTCTTTATATGTTTTATTTCGTTTATATAGGCTGTCTATTATTTTGTAGTAATATTCTATGTATGTACTAAGTTCAGTTCTGTGCGATTTTGATGATTTAGCAGCATTTATACTAATCGAACGTAAAAAATCATCTACAAATTTAATTTCCAATCCACCATCAACTTCTTCAGGCTGTACACTGTCAATCAGATTGCATATAATATTAATTTCCTGTTCTGCATTAATATTATTTGCTTCAAGCCATATACGAGCCTGTATCTCAGATCGTATGCCTACATACCACTCTCCATCATCATCAATAAACTGCTCAAAAAAAGGTATTTGTGCATCATCTAAATCAGTAAATCCTATTCTAGGAGCAGCTATGCGATGTGGAAGCATCTTTCTAAACTTCTGACAAACAGCACACAAATTAAGAAATTCGATTATATTATTTTTTTCAAGTTGTTCTTGGAATGTATTTAAAATCAATTTTGAAAAATCAACAGTCTCTGATTCGCTATTTTCAGTTATCTTCTTAAGATATTTTACTGCACTTTCTGCTTCAGATTTAACCCCTCCAAAAAGCGAATTACGTATACTGCTATCTTCATTAAACATCCAGTACATAGATGCAAGAAAATTTTCACCTCTATTTGCCAATGCTACCATATCCAAACTTTCATCTTTAGAAAATTTCGCATATTTGTTTAATTTTCTCTCAAGGTCATTAAGTTCTTTTACATTTCCTTCATTACTGAGTTTTTTTCCAATTTTATAGCTTTTGTATATAATTCTTGACAAATCACCATATATATTAATTTCTTCTATATTTTCTTTATATTCATTGCTCTTTATGTTATTTGGATCCTGATATAGAGTACATATTAATACAAATTTTTTTGCACCGTTTTTTAAAGTCTTAAACAAACTATCAATATTCGCTCTTTCATATCCTGACGTATCCAACACAATAAGACAAGGATTATTCCCCTTATTTTCTATTTCATTCAATAATTTCTTAAGAGAATCAACGAAGAACATATCTCCATGAGTATTAAAATTTGTTTTGCTTTTATTTATATATAAAACAGGATATTCATATGTTTTATATATCTCATACGCAATATATCCCGCAGTAAGAGTTTTTCCGCTGCCGCTACTTCCATATATACATATAGGTTTATTTATTTCCGTATTATCGTGTTTTTTCAACGCATTCTTTACGTGTTCTATTATTTCATGATCACATTCTCGCTCTATATAGAAATCCTTAGAATAACCGTACCATATCGGTGTTCTATAACTATCTCTTAAAAATTTATAAAAATATTTACTTATATTATATTTTTTTATTTTATCTACTTCTGCATAAACTAATTCATCATTAAGCAATATGGTATCAGTAGCATAATTCACTATCGTCTTATCAATACTTTTTAACTTGTCATCTATATAGAAATCTATGGAATCACTATATTCGTCAAATTCAGTATACTCATCATACTCATCATCAGGAATGTAATCAAACAAATCCTCAATCCTGCTATTCAATTTGATTATATTGATATTAGTATTTCTTTCTTCAAATTCCTTACAAAGCTGTTCAACAGTAAATTCGGTACTTTCATCAATACAAAAATCTTTTATTTCATCATATTGAAATAAAATAATCATTGCATTTTGTAGTTCTGGATTCGTACCATCAAGCATATTAATAAATTTTTTTAGTGCTATTTTGTCATAGCTATTTTGCTCTAATCCTTCGGACGTAACTCCAGCAATACAAAATAAGCTTATTGAATTGTTTGCGTTTTTTATAACATTAAAATATTTTTCTGTTGTTTTTGAATAATTACGCAAATCCTCATTAGAATTTTTTGCCCCTAAAGATATAACTGCTGGTTTTTTTTGTGTAAAAGAAAATAAAAATTTATCTGGATTGGTTACATAGTTAATACTTCTGTCTGCTTCTTCAACACAATCGCAAGTTTTTTCATCAACAAAAGCCATACAAGTCCATTTTGCATTTAATGTATTTTCTCCTTTATATGATGAATATTTAAAATCAGAACCTGCAAATAATATTCGTTGCTTGTATTTATAAAAAAGATTCACTAAATCTTCTCTGCTTTTAATCTCCATACTCAACCTCCTTTTAACATTAACAAATACTAAAATATTCTAACTAATTAAATGCGTATTTTTAATTTATGATAATTATACCATATTCACCGCATCATATCAATTTACAATTCCGACATTTTTCAACAAAAAAGCAGACAAAAAATAGCATTTAAACCATAGTCTAAGTGCTATATGCACAAAATGTATTCATCATATAATCCTAGTTTAAATGTTATTATATAAATATATCAATATCTCATGTAATCACACCATTGTCCGAAAATGCTATAGACATACTGAAAATAATCCAATAGCAAACATACATTTCTTTTAACATTGGTCTGCAAATGCCTTGAAATGCTCCGATTTGCCACGTTTTTTCAAGTTAAAATTATACAATACCAAGAATAGTAGTAGAAATGTAGTAAATTGGTTTTCTAAGGGTATGATTTGCCACGTTTTGCTCACATAAGGTTCTTCCTACCTCACTAATTATCCCGAATGCCGTGGCACACAAAAAGTATCTTAATCATAATTTTTTCCTTTCATAAAAAGCCGTAAAATGCCGTGGTTTGCCCGTATTTGCGGTGTCTGTAAAATGCTTTAAAAACATCGCTTGACAGAGTGTAATCTGCAAAACACGGCAAATAAGGGCAAATTGATGACACCGTTAGTAGTAAGATAGTAGTAAAAATCCGAGTGTTTACTACTAATGGATTCAAAAAAAATGTTTTATCATCTTTTCAATATTATTATTTATTAGGAATATTTGTCACCATTCTATAGTAATATTTAACTTCTGCATATGTGTAGACATCTTTTTATTTATTTTCCCAAATGCTTCTATTAATTCATTATACTTGGGATATTTTTTTTGCAATTCATCAATAAATTTGTATTCTTTTTCGTTTTCGAATTTATACCATCTTCTATAATCAGTTTGGTTTGATGTTAGAAAATAGTTTAAATCTTTTATCATACACTTCATTTCTTTATATATAGTATTATCTGTTTTAGCCACGTTTTCATAGTAACTCATTTGTAATCTTATAAATTCATATGTATTATGATAGGATTCAAAAACATCATCAAAATTGTCTTTCAAAATGTCAATTTTAAACAAACTTCTTTTGGTGACAAAATAATTTGTAAGATTTGCTTTTACTATTCTGTCAATATTTTTTAAATTAAATTCAATTCCCGCAATTGAAATTGATGGAACTTTTACATCTGCATATTTTCTCAAATATAATATTACAACCAAAAACAATGCCCCTATAATAACTGTATAATAATTTGTAAAAATGCTAGTTATGAAATTTAGATTCAATACAAAGTTACGTATTCCTGGAATATATAACAATATTTTTTTTATATCACAGCACCACACTATAAGTAATACAATTCCCCCAACAATCCATGTGATTATTGATTTTTTTATAGGTTTAATCAAACTATTTTTAATCTTCATTTCTCCATTCTTTTTAATTCTTCTCACCTTTTTTAACAAAAAATAACCTCTGTCTGATTTAAAAGTAAATTTAATCACATCTATTTTATTAAGTGTAGTTCTAATTTTTTATTGTGGAAAATTATCAATATTTTTATCATTTATTGATGCAATTCTGCTTTCTTTTAAATCAGGAATTCCAAATTCATCATCTATATAATTTTTTATCTTTTCTGTGTATACTGCTTTTTGCAATTTTATATTAAATAAATAAAGATAGCATCTATAGATATTTTTTAATTACCTAACGCTAAAACACCTTCTTCATCTTCACTTTATAAAAAATCAAAACATAATTAATATTTTTATCGACTATATTCATTAAATCACTTAATGTGTTTTATTATGTGTTTTACACCTCGAATTATATTTCATCATTACATTTGTATTTTTAATTAAATGTGCTCTTTGAGTTCTTGCATTATATGCATCTTCTATCCATGCCTCTAATTGTTCATTACTACTTGGATATGTATAATATCTAGCGTATCCAGTATCCTGTTTATTTGAGTTTTTGCTTATATTTTCTTCCACTCTAGGCGGCAACAATCCTTTCGAACCCATATACGGTAAATTAATCGCAATCAATCCATTAGGCAATGACTGTCCACATTGAAGAGAAGCTTTAACTTCCCAGTCAACATATCTTCTACTATGGGTACAACTTCCAACCAATACTATAGTTACAGTGGAATCTTCTAACTTGTCTTCTCTTATTTTTCTCATAATATATTGCGGATTGTTGCTATCAAAAGTAAAGTCTCCCTCTTTGACTCCAACAGTTTTAAATATACACACATCAGAAAAATCATTAACAAACTTATTAACCTCTTGTTGATCTCCATGATAATATGAAACAAATACTTTTCTCATTTATAAAACCTTCTTCCTATATTCATTTTATATATTATACCACACCTCATACATTATATCAATTCACAAATCCGACATTTTTTAACAAAAAGCAAACAAAAAAACAGGCACTCAAGCCGTAGCCTGAGTGCCGTATGTGAAACATTATCATATAACTCTGAACATCTTCTGAGTTATTAAATTTCTTCTTGAATTTTTATCAAGTTCGTTTCTCGCATTATTCAAATCCTCCATACGTTTTAGTTCGTCCTCGGCATCTTCAAGACCGAGATGTGTATAAGTGTTTAGTGTTACGCCTATGTCGCTATGCCCCATAAGGTACTGCAATGTCTTTGGGTTCATTCCTGATTTCGCCATGTTACTGCAATAGGTATGTCTGCAAACGTGCGGCGTAATATTCGGTATCTGTATACGGTAAATATCGTTGTATCGCTGTACCATATGGTTAAAACGGTGTTCCCAATGCATTGCCACGAGCGGATTGTTATTTTTATCATAAAATAGGAACCCGGCATATCCGTCAATCATTTTTTCTCTTTGCTGCGGTTCTCTGTCCTCGATAATGGCTTGAAAACACTTTGCCACTTCCTCGGTAATCGGAAGTTTTCTTGTTCCGGCATTGGTTTTCGTTGATTCAATCACATACTGCATATCCGATGTTCTCTGAAGCTGATGGTCAATATTTACAATTCGGTTCTTTAAATCAATATCTTTGAGTGTCAAACCGCAGAATTCCGATATTCTCATTCCTGTATGGAATAGGATATAAACCACCTCATAATACTTACAATAGCAGTTATCATCATGCACAAATTTCAAAAACTGCCGCATTTGCTCTCTTGTTATTGCAGTTCGTGTATGTGAATCATTCACCACAACTCCGGCAAGCTGAAATTCAAATGGATTCTTATTTAAAATATCATCATCAACAGCCATCTGAAATGCAGGTCTAAGAACTCCGCGTACCGACTTGACTGTACTGTAACCTTTGCCGTCACTCTGCATTTTAATAAGGAAAAGTTTTGCATCCGATGTTTTAACGTCTGCTATTTTCGCCTCGCTAAATTCCTCTTTTTTCAAGATATTCTTTACAAAGTTATAGTTTGCAACTGTACTGTGTTTTGCTCCTGTTTTTGTGGATAGGTATCGCTCTACAAGTTCGTTCACTGTTATATTTCTTTTCATCGGATCTAACTGTGATTCCAAATCGTATCCTATCTGCTTTTCAAGTTCCCTCAGTGAAAGACACGGTTTCTTTCCTGCAGGTAATTTGTCCGTAGGTTCAAGTTTCCAACTGTACACAAAATGCGGTTTGCCTGCTATATGATACTTAAACTGATATTTTCCGTCTGCTCTCATTGACTCTCCCGCTCTCAAAACTCTATGTTTTGAATCGCGTCTTATTCTTCCTCTGATCCCCATTATCTGCACCTCCTAAGTTCCGGATGTTTTAAGATATACCTCTCAAATGCCGTTCTGATAATCAATCTTCGACTGCCATAGAAAACGATAAAATCATGAACTGTTTTTTCTCTGATAAGAGAATGAAACTTTCTTTGGCTTAGGTTGAAATATTCAATCGTTTCTGACAGATTTAATAAATCCTTTTTCTCTGCTGTTGCTCTCTGCATAAAATTTCTTCCTTTCTGTTCTTTAATTTTCACTTTTAGTTTGATTATAAGCTTTATTAAGCTTGCACTATATATCACTCTAAAAGCTCATAAAGTCAACTACTTACGGCAAATAAAATCAATTTATATCGTAGAAATTCGGCAGAGATGTTCCTCAAATTTAGGACGTATTATTAAATATCTGTTGCCACTGTAAATAGAGAATACTCCGAGATTATCTTCCGCCAGTCTGCGGATTTTTTTGACTCCGATATTGAAATATATACTTGCTTCTCTTATGGTAAGCATATATTTTTCTCCGAGTGTTATAGGTACATTTTTCTCTTCATTCATTGCAATCACCTCTGTTATTTATATATTGTGGTTCTCAAATAATAAAAATAATGCCCGTTAAGAAAATCAATCTCTAACGGGCATAAACTCAACTATTCACTTTTACCATCCCATCTGTTTTCATATACTCCTGCTCTGTCATTTATAACAAAAACTCTCAGAAGTTCATCGGTTAAACCCAGACAGCCATTTTCGTCACCTTTAAGAAATCCCTTATCCATCATTTTCTGAACAGTAGGTCTTGCCCATTCAGGCATATTGTCATCAACATAATTGTAAATCATTTTACTGTTCAGTTTATTTACATCAGCCTGCAATTTTGCGATTTCTGCTTTCAACTCCGTATATTCCTTACTCATAATTTCTTCCTCGCTTTCTGCCGTTTCATAATCCGGTCTGCAGAACCTTGTCCCCGCAAGACTGCTTATATAATATCCTTTTCTGCAGACACCGCCGCCGTTTGCAACAACCGCACTTCCGGCTGACGTGTTTCCCTCAACAGTAGTAAAATAATCTCCGTCCACGCCGGTTACAATTCCCGTATGCGTAAATACCCCATTATGATTAAATATAACAATATCGCCCCTTTTCGGATTTGCGTACAATTTAAAAAGTCCCGACATTGTCGGGCAATATACATACGGATAATGTTTAAGTAATTGATGCGTCTTATCCACTCCGAAAGTCTTGGTGAAACACCATGTAACAAATACCGCACACCACGGCTGTCCTTGATATTCATTTTTTATATCACGCCAATACTTAGTATAATTGTTCATACCGGCATTCGCTGTTTTATCATCAAGCTGTGAATCACTTGACTTTTCCAAATAGCCGACTTCATTATCAGCGGTCTGAATCAATTTATCTATTGCAGTCATCTCTTACTCCTTGTCACTGTTAGGTGTATCGTATGTCAATGCACGTTTGCTGTCTGTAAATCCTGTTGTTGTAGGATCTGTAATTGCGTTATATACACTGACAATTACAAGGCTCAAAATGTACGGGCTTGAAACCGCCTTTATAAGTACTTCCCCCAATACCGACCACGAGTTTAAATCCTCGGCTGTAAGTCCGAGATATGCCAGTATCGGCATAATTACAGAAAGCAATATCTGTGCCCAAAACATAGGATTTCTCATTCGTACTTTCCAGTTAATCATTTTACATATCCCCCTTCAGTTCATCAATTTGGTGCTGCTGAGATTTAAGTGTATTTTCCGCAATAGCCACTCGCTCAACAACACTGTTGTGTTTTTCTACTTTGCGTTCAAGCTGTTCAATTCTGTACAGTGTCTTATTGTTTGAAACAATACCTGCAATAATAGAACCGCCGAGCGTTCCTACAAGCGACAAAATCGCCACAACAACTGTACTTTCCATAGTCAGTACCCCCTTATCAGTTATTTTCTAATTTTTCTACTCTTTCAAACAGGTCTTTTATCGTATTAAATATATCACTCCTTCCTATACAAATCGGCTTTCCGTCTATATAGATATATTCCGCTATATCTCCGTCTTCTGCCACTATATATACGGTTCTTTCGTCATCACTTTCATTTCCCGATTTTGATGTTATGCTTATATTGTCAATCCCCATTTCAACGCTATTTACATAAGAATAAATCTCAAGTCCCGTAACCTTACTTGCAGACTTATCATAAAAATCAATCTCACCGCTTAATTTGGCGGATTCATTATTGTTTGTAATACAATACGATACCGTTTTTGACTCGTAATTGACTTCTATTCGACTATGAACCCAACAGTTAAAAAAGTTGTCTTTCCACGTCAAGTCACTGTTTATGTAATAATACTTTCCGTCTTTTGTGCCTTGCGAAAAAACAACTCCCGTACTGTCATACGAACCTCTGCTTGATTCTCCCGGACGCTGTGCCAAATCAGACAGTCCTATATACCAGCGGTCGGTATTTATTTTCGTATCAAACTCAATTATCAGTTCTTTTGCATTAGCCGTATATTTTGAAAAGTCAAGATAAGCAAAAGCATACATATTCGCTGCATTTGAACCGGTTACAATTTTTTGATACTTGTTGCCGTCACTTTCTTCCGCAACAGATACAGTACATCTATTTATAGCATTGAATTTTGAAACACCGTCTGAAAAACCAAATTCAACAGACATTGACGGCAGTACGCCTACAACTTTTTTCTTCAGATACCCTTCTGTTTCAAGCATAGCCACATCAGCCTTACCGTTCCAATTTTGCTTGTCACCGGCAGTAACGTGAGTTTCATCACTGCTATATCCTCAAGTGAATCTAAATCTTCGCCTTTTGCCAATCGTAAATCTTCCGTCATATTTTATCACCCCACGCTATTCCTTTACAAAATGATCTTTAGGATTATAATAAATATAATTGTTATCCGTACTCCAATCATTCCAAGAAAGCTTACTCACAATGCCACTGCTGATACTCCACAAGTATCTATGGCGTCCATATACCGTTCCGTCCGGATAGATTACAGCCTGAACATTATATATTTCACTTTCGTCACCGGATTCGGCAGCCCACGACACTAAAAATACGGGTGCATTCGATTTTTTCGGCAGTTGAGCGTTATTTCCGACCTGCACTATATCAGTCTTATATGTACCGTTTTGATATTGACTGTATGTAATTCCGAAACTGTCAATATTACTGCAAGTGCTGATATTATCTTTATCAAACAACAGCATAGCATAAGTGCTGTCCAATGTTGAAGATACCAATTCTGAAATCTTTTTGTCCACTGCCTGCACCAAGTTCTGTACAAATGCGGTTGTTGCTATTCTCGTTGAAATATCAGATGACGGCGGAGTCGGAGATTTCGGTGTACCCGTGAAAGTCGGTGAATTTTTGTCCGCCTTGCCTGACAATGCTGTCTGTATGCCTTTTATCAGTCCCTGCACAAAAGCTGTAGTAGCAATCTGCGTAGAATTTGTACTGCCTGACGTAGTCGGTGCAGTTGGTGCTCCAGTAAAACTCGGTGAATTTTTATCTGCCTTAGCAGACTCCAAAGTTTTAATAAGTGCGTCGATATTTGTAAAATTCTCATTGAGCACCTCTACATCAATAGTGTCGGACGGTGCCGGCAGTTTAAAATTATGATTGGATGTGTACTTCATTTTTCACGCCTCCTTATAAAAAATGTGCATATGGCTTATTATCTTTAAATACCACATATGCGTTTGCTCCGTTTTCTCTTAAATATACCTCATTGTTTTCTACATACAGCCACGTTCTGCCGTCATAATCTTTAACACCTCCCCATGTAAATATTTTTGCATTGCCCCATGTCCCGAGTTTTTTCTGTACTTCGCTCCAAGTATTGCTTTGAAACTCATAATTCACTTGAAGATGTGCGGGCTTAACCTCATCCACCGCTGATTTTATCTGTTCAAAATTATACGGCACTCCTTTACGTCCGCTGAATTTAACAGCTACTGTGTAATTTTTATAGTCCTCGGTTATTGTACAGCCTGTCCTGTCATACATTAAAATAAGCTGTTCAAGTTCCGATTTTGTCAGAAGATTATTTCCTTGCAGTCTTGCAATTACTCTTGCTCTCTTAGTTTCATTATCTGCCGTAATTTCAGACAGCCCCACGTCTTTTTCATGCAGCAGAAAACTATCTGTGGTAGTAATAAACAAACGCTTATCTTCATCAGAAATATCTTCCGAAACTTTATCAAGTATTGTTTGAACGACATTGTAAAAGTCCTTTACCGTTTTTGATTTGCTATAATAATTCGGGAGTCTGTCAATCATTTCAACACCACGCTTTCAAGCACCGGTACCGCTCCGTCTGCTATCTTGATATTTTCTGTTCCGTTGTTGACCTTTAAATCCGTATAATCCTCAACACCCGATATTGATAATATAAGGCTGCCGATTTTGGCATACGATATATATTCCTTTTTTATTGCCTCTCCCGACAAATAGTCTTTTAATACATTTTCAACTGTTGTATGTATGTTTGATGTATTATCAGCTGTCAGCCTAACTGATATATTTATCATAACAGGTGACGCACTGACCACTGTAACTTCTGCACCGATTGGTCTGTTTTCCTCAATGTGCTCTTTCACTTTTGAAATAAGTTCACTGTCTGCGGGACGGTTATCAGCATCTACAATTACTATTTTTACTGTCCCCGCTCCGTTCCAAAGCGGTATTACTTTTACATCTCCTACTCCGCTTACTTCTTTTGCCCATTCAATATAATGATATTTATTTCCGCTGACATTCGGACGTGACACTTTTTCAAGGTATCGTTCCAATAAGTCTGCATCGCTCTCTGCGTCATAACCGCCTGTAAAATCTGTTATATTCTGAACGGCTGTAATTCCGGGAAGTGTTATAGGAAATCGATTTATATCTCCTTTTTTCACATTGCCTGCACTTCCCGAAACAGTACAAGTCGCACCGACTTCAACAGAACCGTTTTCGGCAATGCTCACTGTTTCATTTACTTCAAACAGGACATTATCCGCCGCAACCTTTGCACCTTTCAAAATCACTTCACCTCGGTTTCCGCTGATTAGCAGTGTACCTTTTGAATAAGTGGCTGTTTTACGCACTATGTTCTGCTCGGCTGTCTTGCGGTCAAGGTATTCTCCCTCTGCCGTCACGGCAAATGTGTTTTCTGACAGTCTGCTTATCCTTTTCTGCAACAGATATATTTGTTCTGCCACCGGATAAAGAAGGTCATAAAAAAACGAGCCGACCGAAATATCATATTCTTCCGGCACGCTCGACAGCATATATTCAATTATTTCATCAAGTGTCATATGGTGTACACCTCCGCACTTTCTCCGTAAGCTGTGTTCAATGTGAAAGATATTTTAAGTGTCGCTCCGACTTTCTCCGCAGAAAAACCGCTCATACTATAAATATCCTCATTCCGCAAAAGTGCTGTTTCTATTTCTCTGCGAAGTTCCGATTCTGCGAAATCGAAGTTATATGATTTTCCCATCACCAAATCTTCAATATTTGCACCGTATTGTTTGTCTTTGTATATGGAGTATCTGTAAAGCTGTGTCCGTATACATTTTTGTATCCATAGCTTAAGAGCATTAATGCCCGATAAAATGATGGGATTACCGTCTTTCATAACAAATTCGCCGTTACCGAAATCAAAATCAAATGTCTTTTTCATTATTCGGTTACTCCTATCACAACAAACTTGTTGTCGTTGTCATACGGCAATAAAACTACTTCTTTTCCAAGGTATTTGTATTCCGTATGATTGTCCCTCTCTTGTGTTTCATAAATATCAAAGACCGATTTTATATCACTGTCATCAAGTAAAATATTGTTTCCAAGCTGTATTACAAGTTTCGGCAGAGATATAATTCTGCCGAACATCGGTGTATATGATGACGGATTGTCTCTTGCTTTTATGTGCCTCGCTAAATCTGTAACTCCACTCATATCATTGTTCCTTTCCACGAAAAAAAGCGACTACCTAAGTAATCGCTTTATATTTTAATCTTCTTTTATATATTCTCTAAAAATATCTCTTAGCATAAATATGACATAAGTATACTGCATTATAAATTAGTTATTCTGCACCTTTTCAAGCATTATTTTGATAAATTCGTCCTTTGTGAGTTTTCCGTCTAAAACTTCCATACAAAGTTCCTTTTCGTTATCAGAAATCTTGTATCCTTCCATTTCGACAGATGCCACTGCATTATTCAACACCATTTTCTTTTCTCTCAATGAAACTTGTTTCATAAAAAACTTCTTTCTTAATTGATATTAATACTCTACTATGTTTTATCAATACATAGACTACCTAAGTAATCATTTTAATCTTCTTAATCTTCTTTTTCTGAATCTTTAATTAGGTCCTCGGCTTTTTTGCATCCGCCATCTACCCATTCTTCAAATTCAGTCTGTACTCGCACAGACTGATTAATTTGTTCTTCCACCGTTTACACCCACTTTACTCGTTATGAAGAGTATTATACCACAACACATACTTTAAATCAACTATTCATTCAAGTTTACTCAACTCCAGTTTATCAAAATGCCAGCCGTCTTTATAACTGTGACTTGTGCTTTCGATTGCATACTTTACACCGTCTACCGATATAACTTCTCCGGCTCTGGTATAGCTGTCATATTTCTCTACTATTTCAAACGAAAAAGTTTCATTCACCTTTGCATTTTCGTTAAGCTCACGTTTTGCAACTGTATCGGCATTTTCTTTTTCGGTATCTATCTTAACTATTTTCTGCAAAAAGCCATATTTATCAATAAGGTCACGGTTCTGCAAAACCATCAATTCCTTATACACATTATCCTTTTCAGAGGTTATTTTAATAGAGTTATACATCTCCTCAATAGACGTGCTATGGCTTACATTACCTCTATAATCAATTGAATATCCCTGTCTTACATTACTCGCCACCTGAAATTCGGGATAGGCTGTCAAATCTCCGATTTTGTATATTCTCAATCCTTCCGGCACAAAATCAAAATTATAATTCCCGCCGCACTTTTCAAGAATATCTTTGAGTATATCCGATACGGTTTTATCAAAATATATCTGCTTTATATTTGCAGTCAATTCCGGCAGCATTACAATAGATATAGACAAGTCATTACAGATTTCTTTGATAGCATTGGCTGCCGAAATATTTTTAAACTGATATGTCTGACTTGTTTTATTAAGATACCACCCAAGGTCAGCAATCGTATATTTATTACTGTTCTTGTCACCGTCATCTGCCTTTGTTATTACTCCACGAAAAATCTCTGCATTTGTTACCATTCGGATAATATCGCCGACTTGCGGTGTGTACATCAAATCTTTCAGATATGCTGCGTCAGTTTTCGCTATATCAAAAGACATTGTAGTTGCAAGTTCATATATACTGTTTTTCCATGACAGATTTCCTATCATTTCGGTTATATCGGTATCATTTGCATACATTTTCAGTTCATCAGTCGGCGTAATAGGAGTAAGGTTCTGCATTGCAGGATGAATGTTTTCCTTAACTCTGTTATTCCATACAGCTGTAGGTTCTTTTTCTCCGCCGTATGAATTTTCCGAATACATATAGCTTTCCATACTTCCGGAAGATGATGTTCCGTTTGACTTATCGGAGTATTCCGGATTAAACACATAATCATAATTACCGCCTGAAAAGCTCCATGTATGACTTCCCACAGTTCTGCAGTTGCTTGTCCCTCCTGTATTGCCTTCAACAGTAGTAAAACTGTTACCGCTTACGGAAACAATTATTCCTGTATGTCCCTCACGCAGAAATATATCTCCTGCGTGAGGTGTATATGTACCATTTGTAACTTGATGTTTCGAATGAAGTCTGCCGTTTCTTCGTGCCCAATCAATACAGTTAGGGCAGTATGAGTAATTAGGAACTATACTTGTCGGAACACCGCACTGTCTTACAACATAGCTTACAAACGCCGCACACCACCAAAAGTTATATCCTATATTTTCAACATTGTCGGAATACCAATGAGTATATTTATTGTTATTTCCGCACTTGCCCCCTATTTCCTGCATTTCTTTTCTTGCACGTTCCGCAACATCAAATCCCGATGACATTATTCAAGCAGCCCCAATCTATCCAACCACACAATTACACGCAAATCATCATATTTTAAATTCCATCCTTCGTCCGTTCCGCTGAGTACACCCTTGTCAACAGCCTTTTGGACACTCTTTCGTGCCCATTCCGGCATGTTTTCATCAATATAGTTATATATCATTGGATTTGCAAGGGTTTCAACAAGTCCTACAAGGTATGTAACTTGTTCTTTGAGTTTATTAAGTTCTTCCATATCAATTTCATCCTCCGCATTGCTTTGGTCCTCATAATTCAGAAGATTAAACTCCTCTAAATCAAGTGTGTACCAAAGGTCACCGTCTGTCTTTATTGTGTATTTAAAGTCCTTGACCGCAACAGCCATATTTATCGGTGTTTCTGTAATAATAAGGCGTATAGGAAGTTTCAGGTCTATCCATGTATCAATTTTATATACATATTCCCACCCCTTCATTGACTTATCACGCAGATACGGATAATCTCTTATCGGGAAAAAGCTTGAAATAGAAATACTTTTTAATTTCGGACTTCCTATCAGCATAAGTTCGCCATGCGATACTGTTTCAAATGTTTCGGTTGACTGTGGTTTGCTTATGGTAAACTGTGACGGCAAAACGGGAATTTTCAATATATCCGCTCTGTTATTTACGCTTAAATATATATCCAAATTCGCACCTCCGACCTAAAAAACTGCAAAGAAAAAAGCCGTCAGAAGTTGACAGCCTCAAAATCACATATTCTCCAACACTTCAACAATTCTTTTTGCCACCTTGTTTGCCAAAGTATCATCATCTTCGCCGTTTGAATACACAGTAACATTTATCTGGTTTATTATGCTTGGTTTCTCATTCGCAGACACCGGTTTCATATAGTTCTGCAGTGTGTTCCAAAATCTGTCGAGTGGAAGAATTGCCTCTGCTCCGGATTCACCTCCAACCATAGGGAAACCGCCGTTCATACCGAACATTGTAGGACGTGTCATAATACCGCCTTTTGCGTACCATTGTATGCCGAGTTTCGGTATCGGTGTATTGATACCGGCAATACTGATAGTTCCCGTCTGCACAATATGCGGAGTTTTTATAATACCTTTTATCCCGTTCCATACATTGCTTATTGTACTCTTTATTGAATTAAAGACGCCTGACACTGTGTTTTTGACTGAATTAAACACATTCTGAAATGTTGTTCGTATGCTGTCTATTACTGTTTTAATTCCTTCTATAACATTCGTTACAACCGTCTTTATATTCTCAAAAGCAAGTCCTGCGGATAATGTTATCGTATTCCAAATATTTATTATAACATTCTTCGCACCGTCAATTATTAACGTAATACCGCTTATCACATTCTGCACACCGTTTTTTATAGTTTCGGTATTTAATGTAAATATACCGACTATGACTTGGAACACACCGGATATTGTTGTTTTAATGCCTTCAAATATTCCTGACACTGCCGTTTTTATATTTTCAAAAACAGACTTTATGTTATCAAAGAACATTTGAAAATTCTGCTTTATTCCGCCTATAATATTCGATATTACCGTTTGTATATTTAAGACGGTATCGGATACTTGATTTTTAATGCCGTCAATAACTTTTCTGACAGTTGCTTTGATGTCATTTACAATCTCGGAAATTACATTCTTAACCGGAGCAAGTGCTGTACTTACCGAAGTTTTTATTTCTGCAAATTTTTCAGTAATTGCGGTTTTTATCGAAGTAAATTTCTCCGCAACTTTGTTCTTTATTCCGTTTGTGGCATCACCGATTGACGATAACTTTTCTCCGACAGTTTCTTTAATCCCGTTAAACTTCTCACTGATTTTTGTCTTTATTCCGTTAAATGCACTTATGCATTTATCCACTATCGGTTTCAAAGCACCTTCATTATATGAATTTCTCACAAATTCAAAGGCTTTTGAAAAGGCACTGCCAAATACATCTTTTATGCCTGATAATTTTTCTTTGGCAGTATTCAGTATAGGAGAAAGTTTTGTTTTTACACTCTCGACAACCTGTCCGAGTTTTCCGCCTGTAAGAGAGTTTATTGCATCATAGCCGGTCTTGTAATATTCTTTTATTGCTGTCATAGTACCGGCGACTGCACCTTTTATTCCTCCGCCGTGTTCCTGATAGGAATTCTTGATGTTATTCAGTTTTGTTGATACCGTATTTTTAATACCGTCCCAAACATTTGCTGCAGTTTCCTTGACTTTACCCCAAGCATTTGAAACTGTATCTTTTATCCCGTTGAACACATTCTTTATACCGTTCCAGAGATTTTTTGCTGTTTCCTTTACCTTGTCCCAATGTTTAAAGAGCAGAACACCCACCGCAATAACCGCACCGATAGCAATAACAACAAGACCTATCGGTGATGTGACAAACGTCATTATTGCACCGAACACTCCCGT
>ENA-OPTB01001120-OPTB01001120.1-human-gut-metagenome-genome-assembly--contig:-NODE-1120-length-22188-cov-5.994443_pt1 | contig 22188 bp, 18 predicted proteins | sample MGYA00241810_ERZ501911 | MGnify/ENA primary metagenome ERZ501911 (study PRJEB25962, sample SAMEA2042304) | human gut metagenome | biome: human gut; feature: human-associated habitat; material: faeces... | reverse complement strand
TTAGTAAATAATTTATTAAAAGGATTGATTATGCGCAAACGTCCTTTTGAAAATGCTGGATATGAACACTTACGCAAATTAGATGTTGCCAAGGATGGCGCAACCGGTTCCTCTTTTCCAAGTGGCCATGCGATGAATAGTGCTAGTTTATATACCGGTTTATGTTGTAATTTTAAATCTAAACGATATCTGTGGATACAAATCGTAAGTATCATTGCGATGATTTTAGTAGCGATAACAAGAGTATATTTAGGTGTTCATTTTCCAACCGATGTTGTGTGTGGATTAACTTTTGGGGTTGTGATTGCTTTAATATTTACTTTTATTCAAGCTGAGTTAGGTAGTAAAAAATATTTTTTATACATATTTACGATATTCGCTTTTATGCCTTGTTTATTCTTTAAGGCTTATGAAAGAGACTTTTATAAAAGTTATGGTTTATTAATTGGTTTTGTTCTTGCTACCATTTTAGAAGAACGTTTTGTTAAATTTGATACAAATGTAAAACCGATTCAAAAGGTGATTAGAGTAGTAATTGGTATGCTAGTTATCGGTTGTGAATACTTGATATATGAAATTGTACCAACTGCTATACACAATAATTATTATTTTGCGATGGGAATGCATTTTGTTATTAGTTTTAAACGTTAAAGCAGCTTCCTCCTACAAACTCACGAAGCAGTGAATTGTTTGGTATGCCGTCAGCCGGCATCGGAAGAAAGTAGTCTAAGAGCTTAAGCAGCCTCTTTGCCTCGAGATACTCCGGGCAGTCTCTTTCTATGCCAAAAAGCAACGGCTCCGCATACACCTTGAGTACCGCAAGCTCATACACAAGTGCAGAGTTGAACATCACATCCGCCTGTTCCTGGAAAGGAAAGATATTCTCCCTTTCACCCTTTCTGACAGACGGCCACATAGCGATGGTCTCCATGGCATTGGTACCCCGTGTACGCGCATCACGCACAATCCGGCGTATAAGTCTTTCATCTGTGGTGGAAAGAGGATTGTGCTCGTCAATATTGAGCTGTGTAAGCGCTGAGATATAGATTTTGAACTTGTGCTCAGGCGGGATAAGCTGTGAAAGCCTGTCATTTAGGCCGTGGATTCCTTCTATAACAAGTATATCATCAGCTCCCAGCGTCAGCTTTCTTCCGCGGTACTCTCTCTTTCCTGTCTTGAAATTGAAGGAAGGCATATCAACAGCCTCTCCTTTAAGAAGCCTGTTCATATCCTCATTGAACAGCTTTATATCAATAGATTCAAGGCACTCAAAATCAAAGCTTCCGTCCGGATTCTTCGGGCAAAACTCCCTGTCCACATAGTAGTCATCCAGACTTAACGGATGTGGCTTTCTGCCCTTTGCGATAAGCTGGATTGACAGTCTGTTGGCAAACGATGTCTTGCCTGATGATGACGGGCCTGCTATCATGACAAATTTCTTTTTGTCATCCGAAGCAATCTGCGCTGCAAGATTTCCTATCTTCTGCTCCATCAGTGCCTCCTGAAGCAGCATGATTTCCTGTCCCCTGCCTGCTGCAATCGCATCATTTAGTGAGCCTATCGTGCCTATTCCAAGCATCTTGCTCCATTCCCTGGAATCATCCAGCGTGTGAAACAGCTTATTTGATGTCACAAGCGGCTCAACACTCCTGCTGTTGGCACCCGGAAAAAGAAGCACAAAGCCACTCTCATACGGCACTATATCAAAGTATTTGAGCATGCCTGTCGAGGGTGCCATAAATCCGTAGAAATAATCCACCACACCATCCAGCTCATAGAGATTGACTCTGGAGCTTCTCCTGTAGTGCAATAACCTCTCCTTATCATGCAGCCCTTTTTCCTTGAAAAGCTGCTCCGCATACTGTGTTTTTGCACTGTGCTTGGTAATTGGGAGGTCTTTTTCCACAAATGAGTACATGCTGCATACTATCCTGTCGATATCATGCTCTGTCACGCTTTTCTCAAGCTGACAATAATAGCCTTCTCCGAGCGAATGCATCACATGAAGCTGTGTCATGCTGCCATATACATCGTATATAGCCCTCTGCAAAAGCAGCACAACACTTCTTCTGTATGTACGCCTGCCATCCCTGTCAGCTGTCGTCACGAAGCTAAGCTCACAGTCACTTTTTATTTTCTTATTCAGTTCACGAAGCCTGCCGTTTACAATTCCAAGGATTATGTCATCCTCATAATAATCCTTGAATCTGTCTGCTACGGCTTCTAAAGTATCACTTTCTGATGCTGTCACTGCCATGACCTGTCCATCCGGCAAGGTCACCTTCACACTATATTCCTGCATTTCTTATTGCCCCCATAGTCGAATATGCTGCCTCATTGTATGCCATCATCTCGTTTATCTGCTCGATTCTGTCCATGATGGAATCACTCATCTCCTGTGTCCTTAGCTGCTGCATGATGGCAGCCAGCTTGTGGTGTTCCCTGACAAGAAACTTCCGAAGCACCGGATTACCGTTTTTGATAAGTACAGGTCCGTACAAATCGCATACAGTAACCGTCGTCTCGTCCATATTGTCCCATGCTGAATTGTCCGCACACGGCACACATCTGAACATCGGATAGTATTTTCCGTCCTCCAAAATCATATCCTCATCAACTATCTTATAGCCTGTGTTCCTTACATATTCACGGACTTTGCTCACTTCCGACTGTGGCTGCAGAATCAGCTCCTTTGCCGACCTGCACACTGTCTCCCCTGCGGTTAAAATGTGAATAACAAGCTCTCCTCCCATTCCTGCTATGACAATAGAGTCAACCTCACCGTCGTGTATCGCTTCAAGCCCATTGGAAAGTCTTGTTGTAATCTGCTCTGTCAGACCGTTTGCCCTTATATGCTCATTGGCGCGCTCAAGCGGTCCCTTATTTATATCAACAGCAATTGCCTTCGGTATTATATTACCCTGCACCAGGGCAATAGGCACATAGCCATGGTCGGTTCCCACATCACACAGCGTGTAGCCGGCCGTGACCATTGATGCCACTGCCTTCATTCTTCTGGATAGCCTAATCATCTTACTCTAAGTAGTCCTTAAGCTTTCTACTTCTGCTAGGATGACGAAGCTTTCTTAGTGCCTTTGCCTCAATCTGGCGGATACGCTCACGAGTGACGTTGAACTCCTTACCTACCTCTTCAAGGGTTCTGGCTCTGCCATCCTCTAAGCCAAAGCGGAGTGTGAGTACCTTCTGCTCTCTCTCTGTAAGAGTTCCAAGCACCTCCTCAAGCTGCTCCTTAAGAAGTGTGAATGCTGCCGCATCTGCAGGAACCGGTACATTATCATCCTTGATGAAATCACCAAGATGTGAATCCTCCTCCTCACCGATTGGAGTCTCAAGCGAAACAGGCTCCTGCGATATCTTGAGTATCTCACGCACACGATCTACCGGCATGCTCATCTCCTTGGCAATTTCCTCCGGTGAAGGCTCTCTGCCAAGCTCCTGAAGGAGCTGTCTTGACACACGGATGAGCTTGTTGATCGTCTCAACCATATGCACAGGAATACGGATTGTTCTGGCCTGATCGGCTATGGCTCTTGTGATAGCCTGGCGAATCCACCATGTGGCATATGTAGAGAATTTGTAGCCCTTCTTGTAGTCGAACTTCTCAACTGCCTTGATAAGACCTAAGTTTCCCTCCTGAATCAGGTCAAGGAAAAGCATTCCTCTTCCCACATATCTCTTTGCGATGCTGACAACAAGACGCAGGTTTGCTTCTGCAAGACGCTTTTTGGCATCTGCTCCCTTGTCCACATCCCTCTGCAGTGTCTTTATCTCTTCCTTTATCTCAGCCTTTTCCTCTTCCGATGCACCAGCAAGGCGGCCCTTTAGTACATTGATCTTCTCGATTGCTACCGCTCCGTCCTCCATATTCTGGGCGAGCTCAATCTCCTCATCTGCTGAGAGAAGAGGTACCTTACCGATTTCCTTAAGATACATACGGACAGGATCCTCGACGCTGACTCCCTCCGGTACTGAGAGATCAATCTTTTCAACCTCTACCTCATCCTCTTCATCGAGTATGATATCATCATCCACGTCATCATCATTGCTGATTTTAAGCACATCTATTCCGTTTTGCTCGAGATAATCTATTACCATCTCAAACTTCTCCGGATCCAGATTTAAGTCCTTGAAAAAATCTGCAATTTCCTGGTATTCGAGCATATTCTTTTTCTTTTTTCCAAGCTCAAGAATCTCAATAAGCTTCTGCTGGAATTTCAGTCTCAGCTCCTGCTCCTGTGCCATGTCTTTTTGTTCCTTTTTCTTTGCCATTTTATTTTCCTCTTTATTCTGGTATTTTTTGCAATTCTTCGAGTGCACGCTTATCCTCAATAATCCTCATCATGCCCTCCATATCTGTAGGTGCCAGATGCTTTGAGCGGTAGTCTATGCTGTTTTGCTTGATACGGACAACAGTCTCCCTGAGTGCGGTTGCCTTGTCATTTTTGCCCTCCACCTGATGGATTGTGGCATTGAAAAGCCCTGCCACCTCGCGCTGTTCGTCCTCATCGGTAAACATGCTTACTATCCTGGCTGGATTTACTGTATGCGTGGTCTCGTACTGTGAAAAAACTTCCTTAGCCACCTTGTGGTACAGCTCTTCGGTAAAGTCATCTGCACTGATACGCCCCTTTATCCTGTCAAAAAGTGAATTATCCTCTATGAGCCATGTGAGGAGAAGCTTCTGCGACTGCTTCATGCCATCCTCCTTTTTATTTTTCTCATTGATTCCACTTTTAAGCTTTGTCTGGGGCTTTACGATACCGCCCTTCATTGCCATACTGTTTACGAGCTTTCTTAAGTCGTCGTATGGTATGCTGTACTCTCTTGACACTGCCTGCGTATAGTTTGTCCGCTCAAGCTCCTCGGTAAAACCAAGCAGCTTCTTTGCGATTTCATTATAAAATGCGGTTTTTGACTCGGGATCGTCCATATCATAGCCTGCCTGCATGATACGTATCTGAAACATAAAGCTGTTTTCAGCCTTTTTGATACGCTCCTCATACTCCTGTGCGCCAAGCGCCTTGATAAACTCATCCGGGTCCTTGTACGGCCGCATGTTAATGACCTTTGTTGTGATGCCTACCTCCTTGAGTATCGGAATCGCACGCAGCGCTGCCTTTACCCCGGCGCCATCACTGTCATATGTCAGATACACTTCATTGGTGTATCTCTTTAATAGTGAGGCATGTCCGCTCGTGAGCGCCGTGCCAAGCGACGCCACCGCATTGTCAAAGCCCGCCTGATGCAGTGCTATGACATCCATGTAGCCCTCACACAAAAGGAGCTGGTTTTTCCTCGTGCTCCTTGCTATATTAAGTCCGTAAAGATTACGGCTCTTATCAAATATCTTTGTCTCCGGAGAGTTTAAATACTTTGGCTCTCCGTCACCCATCACCCGGCCTCCAAAGCCTATGACGCGGTTGTGCACATCCATAATCGGAAACATCGCACGATTCCAGAACTTATCGTGCCCGCCTCTGACCTCATCTATCGTCACAAGACCTGTCTCCTTAAGTATCTCATCATCATAGCCCTTGCTGCGCAGATACTTGTACAAATCATCACTGTACTGGTCCGAGTAACCAAGCCCGAACTTCTGCATTGTCTCATCGGACAGCTCTCTCTTTTTGAAATACTCATGCGCCCTTTGTCCTCTCGGTCCACGAAGCAGCATATAAAAATACTTTGCAGCCTCTTTATTTATCTCAAGCAGCTGTGTGCGCCTGTCTGCCTCTCTCCTTTGTGCTGATGTCATCTCCTGCTTGGGAAGCTCAATTCCCACACGGTCTGCAAGCTCCTGCATGGCCTCTGGGAAGGTGAAGTTCTCATACTGCATGAGAAATGTAAATACATTGCCTCCGGCTCCACAGCCGAAGCAATAGTACATCTGCTTATTCGGTGAGACGGAAAAGGATCCTGTCTTTTCGTTATGGAATGGGCATAATCCAAAATAAGTACTTCCCTTTTTCTGAAGGTGCACGTAGCTTCCTATGACATCGACTATGTCATTTCGCGAACGTACCTCCTCTATAAGCTCGTCAGAGTAGTACGGCATTTTATCATCCCCTTACTGTTCTTTATGGTTGGTGTCGCCCGGTGAGCGCGTCTGCAGTGCGGCACTTAGCTCTTACAACCGGCTAACGCTACGCTGCTAAGAGCCTGTACGAATTATCAATATCCGTCGATTTCCCAGGCTACCGGCACGAAATACTCGTGAAACTTCGTGGTGGCATACTGGTCTGTCATGCCTGATATATAGTCGCATATGATGCGCCCCTTGTCATCACCCTGACCTAGCATGGCGAGGTATTTCTGCGGCAGCTCCTCTATATGCTCCATATAATAGAAGTAAAGCTGCTTGAGCATCGCCTTGGCCTTTTTCTCCTCGCTTTTTGCGACTGGATTGTTATAGAGGTTTGCGAACATGAATTTACGCAAATCCTGCATTGCCTGCGCGGACTCTTCTGACATGCATATATCGTCCTTTCCCATGCTGTTTGTGATGATATTGTGCACCATATGATTGAGCCTGGCCTTGGTGCTGTGTCCAAGCGTGTTTCTTATCTCAAGCGGTATATCATCCTCACACAGAAGCTGTGCGCGGATTGCATCATCAAAGTCTGAATTTATGTAGGCTATCTTGTCTGAAAGCCTGACTATTTTGCCCTCTAAGGTGTGTGGCATGAGCGAGGTCTGGTGATTTAGCATACCATCTCTGACCTCCCAGGTCAGATTGAGTCCTGCCCCGTCCTTTTCGAGCTTCTCCACTATGCGCACACTCTGCTCATTATGCTTAAAGCCACCCTCGTATATCTCATTGAGGATACGCTCACCCGCATGTCCAAACGGTGTATGCCCCAGGTCGTGTCCCAGCGCTATAGCCTCCACCAGATCCTCATTCAGTCTCAGTGCCTTGGCTATTGTCCTGGCATTCTGCGACACCTCAAGTGTATGCGACATACGTGTGCGGTAATGGTCGCCCTTTGGCGTAAGAAACACCTGCGTCTTATTTTTCAGACGCCTGAATGCCTTGCTATGCAGTATCCGGTCCCTGTCCCGCTGAAAAACAGGCCTGATATCGCACTGCGGCTCATCATAGTCCCTGCCTCTTGAGTTGATGCTCAGGCATGCGAACGGACTAAGTATTTCCTGCTCACGTTTTTCTATCTGCTCGCGAATAGTCATTTATCTGCCTCCTCGCTGTCACAGTCGTTATGTTCTGCTGCTATTCACACACACATGTAACAAATAGCGTTACATTCCACTAATTATGCTCTACACTAGTTATTATTCGACGTGATTTTTAAAAATCCTTTTTTTATTTCTTTTTACTTTAATTTTCTTTCGGCAAAAATTAAATGCTATATCAATTACCGCCGAGCACATGGCGCAGCATCTGAAGCTGTCCACCTGTGATTTCATTGTCGTAGCTGCCATAGTAAAATTTATCGTCTTTTGCCAGTATGCAGCCCACCCATGTGCCCACATGACTGTCACTCTCTATGGCATCCTTCATGGATTTGTAGCCCTCTATTGTAAAATAGGCATCATAGTCCTTGAAGTCTGCCGGATTTATTTTCACTGCACCAAAGGTATCCTCAAGACTTTTTATGAAATCCTCATCGCACTCCGTATAGCCTGTGACATCCTTGCTGTAGCGCGACTCTGACTGCCACTCCTCATCCCACATGAGAAAAACGCTGCAGTCCTTCCATGAATTGCTTTTTTCAACCACAGACAGCTTCTTGTATGAATTTGATGCGTTGCCCGCCATCTGTAAATATGTATCGTCACCGTTCTTATTCGTATATAAGAGGTTTGATGCTGCAACCTCATAATACCTGCTGCTATAGTCCTGATCCTTGTATACAATATAGCCAAGCGGACTGCCAGTTCCTGCATAGTCAAGCTCTATGGTTATCGGAATATACACCTGACTGTCATAAACCATAGGTCCAAGCCTGTAATCATTTGTGATACAGCTTGCGACCTTTTCATACTCAGCCGGCTCGTTTGAAGGCGACATGAAATATGTGTAAACAACAATAATTGCAATGACAACGACCGGCACAATGACTATTACAGCTTTTATGGTTTTCCTTCGAACCCTGCGTCTGTGAATGCGCACTTTCCTGTCTGCATGTTCATCGCAATACCTGTATTTCACCAGTCTGTATACAATAAAAAGCTCCAGCACAAGCAAGAGCACAGCAAAGGCCATCATACAGCCGGCCTGCCACATCACCTTGTGATTGACAAATTTCTTATCTATAAATCTAAGTGGTATGAGTATTATCGTCCAAAAAAGCGTATTTCCCAACACATACCGTGCATATATTTTTCTGCTTTTTATCACGGTAAGCGGAAAAATTGAAACAATCACTGTCAGCATGAGCACAATTGCAAAAAAATACCCCCATATCTCTGACAGGGTTGAGCCGTACAGTGCCTTGAAATACTGCGCCGGACCAAGCTTTTTGATATTGCCCCAGCCTGAGTATTTTGCAATGAATAACACTACCGTGCCGATAAACCATGTCAGTATATAGATGCCCATATAGCATGCCATATTTTTCCTTGCAAAGCTGCCATATCTCATAACGGAATATGACACAAGCACCCCTGCAAGCACAGGAAATCCGCCCACTCTGCCAATCAAAAGATTTACATACTCCATAACAGCAAAGGACAAAACAAACACACATATTACATTAATATAAGATAGATTCAATCTCTTCACGCTGCAATCCCATCTCCAATATAATAATCAAATTCCTGTGACAGCTGTACCCCTCAGTGTGGCAGGCAACGGTTACAGACCATTAATAGCCAATAGGCTTTCAAAATTATCTGCACAAAATAAAATAGGAAGCCGTTCACCGACTTCCCTGTTAATGCAGGAGATGGGACTTGAACCCACACGATATTGCTACCACAGGCACCTGAAGCCTGCGCGTCTGCCAATTCCGCCACTCCTGCGAACAAGCATTATTCTACCAAAAAGTTTAGAAAAATGCAAGCATAAATTTAAAAAACTATACGAAATGTATGAAAAACTATAAATCTGTTACTACACCAGCTTTGATATATCTAAAACCAGTGCATCAATCTCCCCCTGTTTTGTGGCCCAGCTGGTACAGAATCGCACTACAGTGCCATCCTTCTCTCTTTCCATCTCTTCAAAATAGTATTTCTCGGCAAGTGTCTTCTTCTGCTCATCCGATAAAATCACAAACTGCTGATTTGTAAAGCTCTCAACCCAAAACGGTACCTTCTTCTGTTCAAATGCACCTTTAATCTGCATGGCAAGCTCATCGGCACGCTTTGTCTTTTCAAAATAATCGCCATTCTCAAGCATAGTGGCAAACTGTAAGCCCATCAGCCAGCCCTTTGCAAGCACTGCACCGTTTTGCTTCATATAAGCCTTAAAACGATACTTGATATCCTCAGCATTTATAACCAGCGCTTCGCCAAAGAGCGCACCACACTTTGTGCCACCGATATAAAAAACATCCGAAAGCATGGCAAAATCACAAAGTGTAAGGTCATTTTTATCTGAGCCCAGTCCATATCCCATTCTCGCACCATCAACAAACAGGTACATACCGTATTTCTTGCAGACAGCACTGATATCGCAAAGCTCTCTTTTCGTGTAAAGAGTACCCTGCTCAGTCGGAAATGAAATATAAACCATCTTTGGCTCTGTCAGATACTCAGGCTTTGCATTGTCATAATACTCTGCGGCACACGCCTCAATCTGCGCAGCACTGATTTTACCATCCGTGTTAGGAAGCGCAAGAATCTTATGACCTGTATTCTCAATAGAAGCTGCCTCGTGGCAATTGATATGTCCCGTATCCGCTGCAATCACGCTCTGCACCGGTGAAAGCGCCGCCGCAACCACAACATAATTTGCCTGTGTCGCACCCGGAATAAATTTAATCATGGAATCATCTCTGCCAATAAGCCCCTTAATAATCTGCTCAGCCTTATCGCACCACTCATCCTCACCATATCCCGGATAGCTGGTTGTATTTGTATCCGCCAGTGCCTTCAAAATGCAATCAAATGCACCGCGGTTGTAATCGTTATTAAATCTAATCATAAAAATATTTCCTTTCCTGTCTTATCATTATAGAGAGCCTGCCCCGCAACGACCGGAGCGGAGCGGAGACCGAGTGAGGTCCGGGGGACCTCATGCCACGAGCCGACCGAGCCGGAGGCGAGACCTTGAACCATGGGCGCCTGCCCCGCAACAACCGAAGCCTTGCGGAAGATGGGTTGCAAGACGTCCGGGGGACGTCTGTTCTGCAACGACCGAAGCGGAGCGGAGACCTTGGACCCATGGGGACAAGGTCCGCTTCCGCTTCTAAAATTAAAAAGGGCTAAGCCCTAAGGCTTAACCCTTTTTAGTTTTATAATGCGGAAGATGGGACTTGAACCCACACGATTGCAATAATCACAAGATCCTTAGTCTTGCTCGTCTGCCAGTTCCGACACTTCCGCATGTATTTTGTTTTCGCCGCTTGTCTCACGCGACTTGTATATAATATCAGATTGTTTTCAAAAATGCAAGCACTTTTTTCAAAAAAATCATATTTTTTTACAGACTCTTTTCATAGCACAAAAACGGCTGCCCAAACAGGCTGCATTCACCCACTGTATCAAATCCAAATACTGCATACGAGCGCAGAGCCTTCACATTGAGCTTGTTGACTAAAAAATGCACACTTTTGTATCCTCTCCTTGCGAGCTCTTCCATCCCAAATACCAGCATTTGTCTCGCAATTTTCTGATTCTGAAAATCCGGATGAACCGCAAGTCTTGAAAGCTCAGCCCCGGGTGCCAGTTTATGGCTCCAGCAATCAAGCCTCTCCACCTGTGGATCATCATCAATTGAAATCGCTGCGATAATTCTGTCCTCTTTTCTTACGGCATCAGCATTAATCTCCTGCCCATCAATCATTACAAACAAAGATTCTCTACCAAGATCAAACTCAATCTCCTTCATTCCCGGATAAGAATCGTCCCATGGACAAAACTCCCTGCCTAGCTGTATCTTATACAATTTTAAAATTTCTTCTTTATTTTCTTCTGTAGCTGCTACTATTTTTCTCATTCTGTTTCTCATTTCCAACTAAATATAATGGACAAAAGGATTCAACCTTGCAAGCTTGAAGTTTGTACTCTAATAAACATGAAACTACCTTCTTATAAATGAAAAATCATATACATTTCTGAACTTTTGCGTTACTCTCTGATTGTGTGTATAACAATTATAATCACTAAAACCATCCAATACACATCCGAAAAACATCCAAAAAAGAATAACAATCCCCATACAAGAATAATTATGCCAAACATCAAATTATGCCATAATAAAAGAATTCTACTGCATGTAATGTTATAAAAAACGGACAGATAATCTACTGCCCATTTCTATGCTCATTTAGCAACAATATATTCCATTTCTTCGTTTTTAGAAAGAATATCTAAAAGCCTGAACACCGGTCCTGTTGGATGTGTTCTACCGCCTTCCCATGCTTCCACTGTTTTAATCGAAACTCCCATATATGAAGCAAATACACTTTGAGTCATCCCCGCCTTTGTCCTAATATCACGTATTTCTTTTCCACTATACTCTTTGACCGGCAAAATCATATATGTTTTTACTCTACCCGCTCCATATCCTTTCTCATAAGCTATAGCTTCCTCGAGTCCTTCTTTTAAATCCTCAAATAATGAACTCATAGAAAAATCACCTCCTATTTTTAGCAGCTTCCTCTCTCAACGATTTAACTAATTTCTTTAAAACGCTTTTTTCTTCCTCTGTAAGATTTTCCTGACTCTTTTTTTTGAATGCTGTAATCAGATATATTACTTCATACTCCGCAAAATCAGTATAACAAACTCGTACGCTACCACTTTTACCTCTATTTTGGAGAGGAAATCTGACCTTGCGAATTCCACCAGTTCCTTCCATTATAGGTCCTGACACAGGATCTTTAAGTAACATTATCTGAAGTGCTCGTAATTCATCCTCACCTAATCCAATCTCTTTCCATCTTTTTGAAAACAACGGAACCTCTATAAAAGTTCTTGTCATTTGTAATTTTCCCTTCTCTTTTTAACCATATTACACCCTATATTATAGGGTGTCAACACAATTCATCTTTATAAAACATAATTTTATCAATTTTCTTTATTGTCTGACATATACTTCTTCCAAAAAAACATCCATCCTTGTTTTCCTTATGACATTTTTCTAAATCTGATCTTGTTTGAAATGCTTCATCTCCGATCAGAATACAACCACCCTCTTTTAATAATGTTTTTAATAATTGAATAAATTGAATTTTCGCATCATCTGTTAGGTGATGTAAGGAATACGTTGCTATAATAAAATCATATGTATGCTGTAAAAGCGATTCTACCAGCCCTTTGGAAAAATCACCCTGATATAAATGTGCATCTGGCATTTTCTTTTGAGCTAACTCTATCATTCTTTCCGAAAAATCCTGTCCATATTTCTCATTTTCTTATTTCACCAGCATCTCATATGTAACCCCATACTTCTGCGCAATCTCGCTTGCATAAGATTTTCCTTCCGGAGGCGCCACTTCAATCTGATAGGAGCGCTCTGTTCCCTTCATGTGCACGATCATGGAAAACGCTTTCCCATCTGTGTGCTCTGCATTCTGCTGCTCTTCATTCATTTCCTCCACATCAAATGCCAGCTTATGCATATGTGTATTATAAATGGTCCTCATTCCCTTATGTAAAATTGCCCTGACACTGTCCTTGGCAATGTAGTATCCCTCTTCAAACGAAGTGGTAGAAAATGATTCATTCATCAAAAGCAGACTCCTGCTGTCAGCCTCCTCATAGATTGCCTTAAAACGCTTACATTCTTCCCCAAGCCTTCCTAAATCCAATGTCTTGTCCTCATCTGCCGGGAAATGGGTGTAGATACCTGTAACAGGGGAAAATGTAAATGCTTTTCCCGGAATATATATGCCACCCTGCGCCAACACAAACAACTGCCCAACAGCCTGTGTAATTGTCGTCTTTCCCCCTCGGTTGGCACCTGTTAAGATATACACTCTCCTATTCCGGTCGAAATCCATATCATTCGGTACAATATTCCCGGACTCCTCTGTCTCAAAAACAGCAAGCTTTAAATTGTAAATTCCACGTGCCTGCATCATATACGGATCAGATTCATTTTCTCCCTCTTTATATACAGAAGCTTTAGCAAAGGTAAAGCCCTGTTCCTGCAATTTTTGGATGTACTCCGCCCATTTGATATAGTAAAGCAGCTCCGGAATCAAGTCTGTCATGTCGGTAATGGTAATAGAAACATATTTGTTCAGTACTTCTCTGACTCTTTTCACCATATGGGAAATCATATGGTTGACGATTCGGTCTGTATAACGAGTCACATCCTTTGCCTGATCTCCCTCGGGAAGCTTCACAATGCCACCCCGGCTTTCCGACCGCATAACAGCTGTATCCATCACCTTCTGCATATGAGTGCTAATCACCGCATCTGCATTCACATCAAACGGTTGAAATTTGAAATTCTTTTTCCATATGGTATCCTCATTGATCCGATCCTTTGACGCAATATGGTCATAAAAATTGCCCAGGATTCCGGACTTTGTAAAATATTTGCTGTTTACAGATATCAGACCGATTCCGTCCGCTTCAAAGCGGTCATTCAAATTAATACCTACCGTAATGCTCTTAAGCTGTGAAGTGTCCATTTTCAGTTCTGAGATATCTTTTTTCAGTTCTGCAAATCCGTTGTCCGCATAGATTTTCTCCACATAGGCTTTTAAACCCAGAAAGCCTGCGGAATGAATGTCCGAAGCTGCCAGACATGTATGAATCGCATCCACACACTTGATATAATCATTAAGCTCGTCCAGCCGATGCAAAAGATCCCAGATGCAGGCACTCTCATCATATTCCCGGTTAAAGCTACCGTACTCCCTCAGAAAGCTGATGCGCTCGAGTATTTCCATAAGGTCATCACGCATTTTTTTCTGTTGAAGGACATCCTCGAAAATATCGCAGCGGTACTGCGTCACCGCCGGATCTGCATACATACGCGCCATCACGTTTTGAATGTAGTTCTGCTCCCGCTCCTTTGCTGACAGCTTTTTACAGATTTGATCCATCCCCAGATCATGCATAGTCACATCACTCAAGGTCCGGTATTGTGCATTTGTATCCGGGTATAATAAACTGTATTTTTTCTGACTCATAAGCTTGTCCTCTCCTTCTGATCTAATATGCAATTTTGAACGAAATCCGTATAATGTAGCTTCCCCCATTTTAACACGGAAGATAGAGTGCAGAGCGGAGACCTTGAACCACGGGCGCCTGCTCTACCACAACCGAAGCCATGCGGAAGATGGGTTGCAAGACGTCTGGGGACGTCTGTTCTGCAACGACCGTAGCGGAGCGGAGACCTTGGACCCATGGGCGCCTGCCACGCAACAACCGAAGCCTTGCGGAAGACGGGTTGCAAGACGTCCGGGGGGACGTCTGTTCTGCAACGACCGAGCCGGAGGCGAGACCTTGAACCATGGGCACCTGCCCCACAACAATCGGAGCCATGCGGAAGATGGGGCGCAAGACATCCGGGGGATGTCTGCTCTGCGCCGACCGGAGCGGAGCGGAGACCTTGGACCCATGGGGACAAGGTCCGCTTCCGCTTCTAAAATTAAAAAGGGCTAAGCCCTAAGGCTTAACCCTTTTTAGTTTTATAATGCGGAAGATGGGACTTGAACCCACACGATTGCAATAATCACAAGATCCTTAGTCTTGCTCGTCTGCCAGTTCCGACACTTCCGCATATATTTGATTTTCTGTCGCTTGTCTCACGCGACTTTGATATAATATCAAATCAAACCAAATATGTCAACACTTATTTTTATTTTTATATATTTTTTTCATTTATTATGCATTTAAGCTAGTCCAGACCCGCCTTTTTCCTCATAAAAACTCACGCAAATCAATCCTCATATCTGATAACAAACAAATAAAAGTCTTTCTTATCGAGAATACATGTCTCCTGAAGCAGACGGTATTCGACACGCAGCCTGATTTGTTTCTTCACAAACCCAATCTCATTTGAATACATGACTATGATTCCGCCGGATACCAGATGCTCTGCGGCCTTGTCGAAAAACCTCTCGTAAAAAAGCTCCATCTCTGCCTTGGTCTGTCGGTTACGAACCGGCATATCCGTAATCAGCTCATCAAATTTGTAGTCATGTCTGAAATCAAAGAAATCCCTGTGTATAAAATTAATTCTTGTTTTGGCAAACGCAGCATTCTCTCTACCCATAGTGATTGCATCTCCATAGGTATCTGTAGCATATATCTCGCGTGCCGGGACTAAATGTGCGCGCTCTATAAGCAGTGTACCAACTCCGCAGAACGGATCCATGATCTGTGCCGTTTCCTTAAGATACGGCTTTGCAAGTGAAACAATAAGTGCCGCTTGTGACGGATGCATCGACGTAGGAAGCACATTCTTTCTGTATGCAAATCTATTATCCTGTATAGAACATAATCTCATGCAGACAAAAAAATTGTCATTTTTTGTCGGTATGAGCTTGATCACAACGTCGTAATCATTTGGTGAATTGATCATCCTGCCCGCAAAATGCATATCGATAGCTTTCGCAAGCCTGCTCTGGTACGCCGCATCTGCCGTACTCTCAATACGATAGTAAAACGGACCACCCTCACGGTGCATGCGTCTTAATATATCATACATATCTGACTCTGCAAGAAGTCCGGCTGCTTCCTGTGCATCCTTTGGCAGAAGCGATGCTGCATGTATGGTAAAGTACATTTTTCTGAATGTGCGCACCTGCATGATAAGAGGTATATTGTCAGTCTTTACAAGCACTCCAAGCGGATGCAGCTTTGTATCCTTAACCGGTATCTGACGTCGTACCACCTCTCTGTGAAGGCGGTTTGTCATCAGAAGCAGCTCAGCCTTTACTCCCTCGAGCACAGGTGTATGGTGCTTTATCCCATTATATTTAATCAAGATTTTATTTATCTCGTTTAATTCTTCCTCAATATGCTTCCTATTTTCATCTGTGACTGTCATATGCTCAAGCTCTTTTGCACGCTCCATAAGCTGTGGCAAGAGCTCTTTGCAGTCCATCTGTGACAGCGCCGCCAGATATGAGCCCTTTACAAAGCGCATCTGTTCAGCCTCGTATGCTTTAAAAACCTCATCAGAAAGCTGTGACATATGAAGATCTCCTATCAGAAGCGCTGCGTTCTTTCTGGTTTTTGCATCGTCTGCTCCCATAAACGACACAAGCAGCTCATCTTCTCCTGCAAGCAGCTTTAGAGCCTCTACTAATGCATTTTCATCTTTAATCTCCTGTCTGAGGCTGCTCAGATTCTGACGTACGTTCTCTTTTTTTAACAGATTTCCGATAATTTCCTTCATTTTTTAAATCATCCTTTAATTTATTGTATATTGTCAGTTTTGGCTTGCCTCTTCCTTTGGCACACCATTTTCTTCGATGTATGTATCCAGATCCTTGTGAAACTGCTCCCACGCATCCTCATGCTCCACGAAGTATAGCGGACACTTCTTGCCTGTCACATCGTAGTGCCTTATTACATCATCAGCACTCAGATCATACCGCCCCATAAGCCATGTGGTGAGCTCTATGAGCGACTGGTATGTGCTGTCGTTGAACTTTCCTGTCTCATCCTCTATACAGCACTCTATCGATATTGTGTCACTGTTTCTGTTATTAGATGCATACGATACCTCATTGCAAGGTATGCACTGCACTATCTCACCCTCTAATCCTATAACAAAGTGTGAGCTTGCTTTGGTCTTTTTGGTCTCTGCCAGGCCATTGAAATAGTCTCTGTTTTGTCTGGCTGACGTACCCGGATTTGCTGTATAATGGACAACTATGCCGTTTACCTTCTCAAGTGCCTTCTGTGGTCTGGAATACGGATTGGGTGTCAGCAACTGTACATCAAGCTTTGGCTGTATAGGATTGTAAAGAGTACTGGTCACCTCTGCCTTTACTTCTTCCTGCTTTGCCTTTTTGCCCCTTAAAGCTACAACTATGATTATCGTTGCAATTATAAGTATTATCACGCCTATAACAATGCCATTGCCAATAAGCTGCTTTCTTCTGACCTGGGCGCGGTGTCTCTTTCTATATTCTTCGCGCTTTCTCTGTCTTATCTTTTCATACTCGTCCATTTAATTATCCCCGGTTATCTCTTTTGTTTGCTTTTATATATCTATTCCAAGCTTTTATAAACATTTGCATATATTAAAAATATTTTAGCACAAATCGTATTATTATGCCACATAAAATAGTATGTAAAACAATACAAAAGCACCAGATATTACGACGTAACATAATACCCGGTGCTTTATTATAAATGCATATTCTTACTAATCACACTTAATTAATCACACTTAATCTCGTGAACCCATCCATCCGGTCCATCAATATGGCCCATCTGAATGCCTGTAAGTGTGTCACGAAGCTTCTTTGTGACAGGTCCCATCTCATCCATACCGCTTGGGAAGCAGATTTCCTTGCCGTGGTCTACAATCTTTCCTACCGGTGAGATTACTGCTGCTGTTCCGCAAAGTCCACACTCAGCAAAATCCTTTACCTCATCAAAAAGCACCTCTCTGTGCTCAACCTTGAGTCCTAAGTACTTCTCTGCAACTACCATCAGTGAACGGCGTGTGATTGATGGCAGGATGCTGTCTGATTTAGGTGTAACAAATGTGCCATCCTTTGTGATAAAGATGAAGTTTGCACCACCTGTCTCCTCTACCTTTGTACGTGTTGCAGGATCGAGGTACATATTCTCTGCAAAGCCCTGTGCGTGTGCATCTACAATGGCATGAAGACTCATTGCATAGTTGAGTCCTGCCTTGATATGTCCTGTTCCGTGAGGTGCTGCTCTATCAAAGTCTGATACACGGATTGTGATTGGCTTTGCGCCACCCTTGAAGTATGGTCCTACAGGTGTTACAAGGATTCTGAACTGATACTCATCAGCCGGCTTTACACCGATTACTGCGTTTGTTCCCATAATATATGGTCTGATATAGAGTGTAGCGCCTGAGCCGTATGGTGGAACCCATGCAGCATTTGCCTTTACTACTTCCTCAACTGCCTTTACAAATCTATCCTCCGGGAATACAGGCATCTCAAGTCTCTCACATGAATCCTTAAGACGCTGCGCGTTTAAGTCAGGTCTGAAGCAGACAATTCTGCCGTCCTCTGTTGTGTATGCCTTAAGTCCCTCGAAGCATGTCTGTGCATACTGGAATACTCCCGCACACTCATTAAGTGTCACTGTATGATCCTTTGTGAGCTGTCCATCGTCCCACTTTCCATCTTTATAATTAGAAACATAGCTGTAATCTGTTTCCTGGTAGCCAAAACTAAGGTTTGACCAATCGATATCCTTCTTTTCCATCTTTATATCCTCCGTTTCTTTACGGATCCGATATAACCTAGCGTTATCATATATCGGGTCTACTATCATTTATGCTCATTCTAGTACAATAGGAAAAAAATGTCTAGTACTATTTTTTTATAATAACCATAACTTAAGTTTCTATATAGCTTTTTTTACTATTATATTATAAGATAAGGCCTGACTTTTTCTTACTTTTTTCAATAGCTGTATTAACCCTTCCAAACGGACGCCCAAGCAGCAGTCCGATCACAAGCGATATTGCTATATTTCCGGTGTTTATATCCGGTGCTGTTTAATCTCCCCAATAAAATACAAGGAGCCAAATGCAACATTTTTCGTATTTCTTTTCAGGTGCCTTCTAATCTCATCAACTCCTGAAAGCTCTGTTGCCTTAACTCCCTCTTTTCTGATAAAATCAGCAAGGTGCGATGCCTGCAGTGCCCTGTCTGAATCCGGTGTCACTGTATAAAACTCCTCAGCAAGAGGTAAAATCTCACGTATCATGACATCGTAGTCCTTATCAGCCATGACTCCCATGAAAAAGCAAAATTTCTCACCCGGATACATCTGCATGAGGCTTTCCTTAAGAGCATCAACTCCATTGCTGTTGTGTGCTCCGTCCACTAGCAGAAACGGCTCCTTTGATACTATCTCCATGCGCCCCGGCCACACAGCTTCTTCAAGAGCGCTTTTTATCCTTTTATTCAGGTCTGTTCCCTCTCTCTTTGGCTCTGTCTTATCATTTTGCATTTCGTATTCCGGCCAGCCATAGCGCTTTCCCAGCACATACCGCGCCGCAAGCTCTGCCGCTGCTGCATTCTCCCACTGAAATGTGCCACAAAGCCTCAGTGCGTAGCCGCTACAGCGTGCTATATCGCTTTGCTCCACAGTGATTATCCTTGCATGCTTTTTTTGCGCTTCCTGCTCGATCACCTGCATGGCACGTTTATCCTGCTGTTCCACCACCACTGTGCCGTTTTCCTTTATGATACCGGCCTTCTCAGCCGCTATATCAGCTATATCACTGCCAAGGATAGCCATATGGTCATAGCCTATCTTTGTAATAACGGCACATTGCGGTGTGCCGATTGCATTTGTTGAGTCAAGCCTGCCTCCGAGCCCTGTCTCAATGACCATATAATCGCACTGCTGCTCCTCAAAGTACAAAAGAGCCATGGCAAGACAGTAGTCAAACATCGTAAGCCCTATGCCAAAATCTATATCAAGCAGATAGTTTCCAAGCCGTGTGACATCCTCCTTAGGTATCATACGCCCATCAACCGTGATGCGCTCCTCAAAATCCACCAGATGCGGTGATACAAACGTGCCTACCCTCATATGCTCTTTTTTTAATATACTAGAAAAAAAAGCGCACACCGAGCCCTTTCCATTGGTGCCTGCCACATGGATATACGGTATTATGCGCTTTTGCTTTCCTTTTTCTCTCAGCACCTTTATGACCTGTGCTGTCACCACCACTCCCGGCTCATTGCCGAAACGGCGTGTGTTTTCTATTTTGTTTAAAACCTGTGTGTAATCTAAATTTCCCATGCCATCATTATAATATATCCGGCCGATAAAATAAAGACCATATCCTTATACTGCTATAATAATGCCCCCGTCATTTGCATACATGCTTGAGATGCCGGCAGTATCCACAATGACAATCTTCTTAAATCTGGCAAGCTTCTCAAGGCATGCCTTCACATACTGCGCACGCTCCGGGCAGTTGCAGTGTGCGATTGCGAGAACACGGTTCTCACAGTCTTTTGTCTTTGAGATCATATCCTTCACCATACGCTCAAGTGCTTTGTTCATACCACGCGCCTGATCTAACTGGCAGATTAAGCCCTCCTTTGTTGAGCCCATAACAGGCTTGATATTTAATGAATTGGCAATAAATGCTTTCAGATTGGAAAGTCTGCCATTCTTTCTCAATGTCTCTAACGTCTCCAATACAAAATAGGTGTTCATGGACTGGATGTACTCTTCCACCTTCTCCACAACCTCGTCGAAACTGCATCCGGCTTCCTCAAATTCCTGAATCTTCATGCCGATGATTGTCTCACCGATGGACGCTGATCTCGAATTGAACACATAAATTTTCTTTGTATCTCCGTGCTCTTCCTCATATAGATTCTTTCCGAGCACTGCACTGTTGTAAGAGCCGCTTAAACCACCGGACAGTGTCACGGCATAAACATGGTCTGCCTCGCCCTCATAAGCATCCATATACTGCTCCGGTGACGGGCAGGAGGACTTTGGTCCTTTCAGGCTCTCTTTCACTCTTCTCAAAAAGTCTAACTGATTAAAAGTGCTGTCATCTTTGATACGGCATCCGTCCACTTCCAACTCTAATGAAACGGTCTCATAATGTCCATCCTGTTTTAATTCTTCCGGTAATTCCCCACAACTGTCGATTACAATCTTATACATAGTATCCTCCTTGTTTTCTAAATGTTATTCATTATTATATCAAAAGTTTCTTTTTTCTATTACATGTAGTATTGATTACTACGTAACATTAACATAAAAACTTTACTTTGTATAGAGGATATTATGATTTTTATTAAAATTTTATAGTCAGCACGTTCTGGTCGGAATCTTCCAGATAATATAAAGATGTCAGTCCTTTGCAGTAATGCACGATCTTCTGATCCGTGATAAAGTAGGTGAATGCCTGTTCGTACAGCTCCCTGTCTGCAAACCTGACAGAGCAGAAACCATCTCCCTGCTCATAGGCAGCCCGATATACATTTCCGATGCTGTCTGCATCCCATGTGTCAAAATAAAGATTTTCATGGACATAATAATTGTCTTTTACCGCCTGACACACCGGAACGATAATATCGTCATTCGGCTGATGCGTTTTCTGTAATTCCCCGGTCGTAACTGCAAAATAATTATAATTGATAAAAGAATCCAGCCCCATTCCATCGCCGCTGTAGGTGGCATTTCCCCAGGTCGTATCAATATAGTAATACTCTCCATCCAGCTTTGCCAGATTCCATGCATGAGACTGTCCGTCTGCCGTTCCAGCCACCACTGCACAGGGAATGTCCAGTTTTTCCAAAAGATACTGCGTTGCTGCAGCGTATCCCTGACAAACCGTTTCCCCATTGACAAACACACTGATGATGTTCTGATTGTCCGGCGCACCTGTGCTGTACGCAACATTCGAAGCCAGATAATCAAACACATATTTTGCTTTGTCATAATCCGGCGCTTCCGCATCGATCCCTGCCAAAATCTGACTGACTGTCTCGTCGATCTGTGCCTGCATGTCCATCCGCTCATCATCCGTCATGGTAAACTTTGGTGTAAAATGGAGATCCACCAGCTTTTCCCCTCTGGTATACTGCGTGTAAGTGTAGCCCGATACCCAGAACAGTCCGCCGTGGTCCGCCATCACCGAAACATACGCCTGATGCAGGACTTCGTTGTCTAACGTGCTCAGCGCCACATCTTCTTTTTCATAGAGAATCGCATCATAAACCTCATCGTACACAGTGCGTACTTCCTCCGGAAGCGTCTGATATGCATAACAGTCCGCAGACTGCTTTTCAACGGATGGCTCTGCCTGCTTCTCTGTTTCCCCGGAAACTGCTGCCTGCTCAGTGTCCGTTTCCTGTTCTTTACTTTTTACTTCCGTGC
>ENA-OPTB01001115-OPTB01001115.1-human-gut-metagenome-genome-assembly--contig:-NODE-1115-length-22284-cov-2.869225_pt1 | contig 22284 bp, 18 predicted proteins | sample MGYA00241810_ERZ501911 | MGnify/ENA primary metagenome ERZ501911 (study PRJEB25962, sample SAMEA2042304) | human gut metagenome | biome: human gut; feature: human-associated habitat; material: faeces... | reverse complement strand
GAGGTTCCCATGGTATTTTTAAAATATTTCATAAAATGTGACTGGCTTAAATTAACTTCTTTTGCTACATCTTCAATCGTGATTTTTTCCATGTAATTATTTTCCACAAATTTTAAGATCAATTTCATTTTTTCCAGAGACTTATAATCTTTTTTCTGGGCATTTCTGGAACTGCACTTATTGAAGAGAATATAAAACAGCATAAAAAGCTGGCTTTTGATGAAAAGCTGGTAAGCTGGCGGATTGGTTTTGCTGATTTCATCGTTTGCATCGACACAGGCGGAAATCTCTTTGTAATAGGGATCACCGGGCTGATAGAGTACCGGAATTGTGAGCGTTCCGTCCATCAGCGGGGAAAAATAGTCAGTGCTGCAGGTGTCGGTCTGCTTGGATAAAAGAATCTGCGGATGAAAAATAATATTTTCATATTCCATACTTTCGTTTTCGTATTGTTCAATCGAATGTAATTGTCCCGGAATGATAAGTGCGAGCGTTCCGGCACTGACCTGGTATTGTGTGAAGTCCACGGTGATAATGCCGTGTCCCTTCTTTATATAGATAATCTCCATTTCGTCATGCCAGTGGATCGGTACATAAGAAAAATCCAGTGGGATAGAACACAGATAAGTGATATATGGAAATAAAGGGTTTCCATGGGAGATTTTTTCCTGATAATTTTCGTATTCCAGTATATTCATAAGGTACATACTCCTTTGTGATGATTTTATTGTGCCGAAAACATGCACTTTGCGCTGCAATCCGGAAAATAAAACAACATGATTGAAAAGTGCACAAAAACAAGGTGCTCATTTTGTTATGTTTACACAATTTTAAAGAGGCTAAAATAATACATCATTTATAACATGATAGGATTGTACCACTTTTGTATGGAATATTACAAGAATAAAATGGTGTACCTGAATATAATATTAATCATAAAACATCGGTTTTACGAAAAAACACGAAAACAACTGCGGCAGAAAATGCGGCGGACAATACAATAAGCTTTCGCCAACAGGCGCAAGGAAAGGAGTAAATCATGAATTTACAGGAAATCGTAACAAAAAGAACAGGAAAAGCAATTTCCCAGTGCAGTAACGAAGAATTATATTTCTCTTTACTTGAAATGACAAAAGGAATGGCAGAGGAGAAAGTCAGCAACGAGGGAAAAAGAAAATTATATTATATTTCAGCAGAATTCCTGATCGGAAAATTATTATCCAACAACCTGATCAATCTTGGAATTTATGAGGATGTAAAAAAATTACTGGCAGACAATGGCAAGAGCCTTGCAGAGATCGAGGAGGTTGAGCCGGAACCATCTTTGGGAAATGGTGGACTTGGACGTCTTGCAGCATGTTTCCTTGACTCTATCGCTACACTTGGTTTAAACGGCGACGGTGTTGGTTTAAATTACCACTACGGATTATTCAAACAGGTATTTGAGAACAATCTCCAGCATGAGACTCCAAACCCATGGATCGAGAAAGAGAGCTGGCTGACAAAGACAGATAGAGCATACACCATTCAGTTCGGCGGATTCAATCTGCAGTCCAGAATGTACGATATTGATGTATTAGGATATAACAACCGTACCACAAAGCTTCATTTATTCGATGTGGAGACCGTAGATGAGAGCCTGGTTGGTGAGGGAATTGATTTCGATAAAGAGGACATCAAAAAGAACCTTACATTATTCTTATATCCGGATGATTCTGATGATAAGGGACGTATCCTCCGTGTTTACCAGCAGTACTTCATGGTAAGCAATGCAGCAAGACTGATCATCGATGAGACACTTGCAAGAGGCGGCGATTTACACAAATTAAATGAGTATGCGGTTGTCCAGATCAATGATACACATCCTTCTATGGTTATTCCGGAGCTGATCCGTCTTCTTGTTCAGAAACAGATCGACTTCAATGAGGCGATTGAGATCGTACAGAAGACCTGCGCGTATACCAATCACACCATCCTCGCAGAAGCACTGGAAAAATGGCCGTTAGAGTTGTTCTCCCGTCTTCTGCCTAGAATCTATCAGATCACAGAGGAGATCAACCGTCGTTTCCAGAACGAGATTCAGGCAAAATATCCTGGTAATTTTGATAAAGTTAAGAGCATGGCTATCATTTTTGACGGACAGGTCAAAATGGCAAACCTTGCTATCGTAGCAGGATTTTCCGTAAATGGTGTGGCAAGACTTCACACAGAGATTTTGAAAAATCAGGAATTAAAAGATTTCTACGAGATGATGCCGGAGAAGTTCAACAACAAAACAAACGGCATCACCCAGAGAAGATTCCTGCTTCATGGAAATCCAAAACTGGCAGCCTGGGTTACAGATAAGATCGGGGATGACTGGATCACAGACCTTTCCCAGATTGATAAATTGTCTGTCTATGTAGATGACAAAAAATGTCAGCAGGAATTTATGAACATTAAATACCAGAATAAGGTACGCCTGGCAAAATATATTAAAGAGCACAATGGCATCGAAGTAGATCCTCGTTCTATCTTTGATGTACAGGTTAAGAGACTTCATGAGTACAAGAGACAGCTTTTGAATATTCTGCATATCATGTATCTGTATGACCAGTTGAAGAAAAATCCGGATATGGATATGTATCCTCGTACTTTCATTTTTGGTGCGAAAGCTTCTGCCGGATACCGCCGAGCAAAGGCAATTATCAAACTGATTAACAGTGTTGCTGACGTAGTAAACAATGACGCTTCGATTGAAGGAAAAATCAAAGTTGTATTTATTGAAAACTACCGTGTGTCCAATGCAGAAATTATTTTTGCCGCTGCCGATGTATCAGAGCAGATTTCAACTGCAAGTAAAGAGGCATCCGGTACCGGTAATATGAAATTTATGTTAAATGGTGCACCGACCCTTGGAACAATGGATGGTGCCAATGTTGAAATCGTAGAAGAAGTGGGCGAGGAAAATGCTTTCATCTTCGGTCTTTCCTCACAGGAAGTAATTGATTTTGAGCATAATAACCAGTATGATCCGAAAGAAATTTACAACATGGATTCGGATATCCGTGCCGTGCTTACCCAGTTGATCGATGGAACATATTCCCCTGAAAATCTTGAATTGTTCCGCGAGATTTACAATTCTCTGCTTGAGACAAACGGCTATGAGCGTGCGGACCAGTACTTTATTTTGAAAGACTTCCGTTCTTATGAGGCGGCACAAAAGAAAGTAGAAGAAGCATACCGCGATGAGGAGCGATGGGCGAAGATGGCAATGCTCCAGACTGCTAAATGCGGTAAATTCTCTTCCGACCGCACCATCGAAGAATATGCGAAAGAGATTTGGCATTTGGAGAAAGTTACTTTGTAATAAAATTGAATAAATCATTTTAAAATCGAACATACTATCATCAAACAATTTTTGTGAGGTGATAGTATGTTTTTTAAACAAAAAGGATTCTATATATCATTAGCCTGTGGCATTGCTGCAATTGGTGCCTTTGCGGCGTTATGCATCAATATGAACCGCAGTGAACAAAAGGAGCCGGTGGCTTTGGCGAGTAATCCCCCGCAGGCGACCGCGGTGGCAACACCGGAGACGAAAGAAGCGTCCAGCAATCATGCAAATTCCGAGGTAAAAGAAAAGAAAACAAAAAAACGTAAGAAAAAATCTGTACAGACCAATGCAAAACCTGCGAAAAAGCAATTATCGTTTAATCAGGAAGAGGGCCTTTCCTGGCCAATAAAAGGCGATGTGCTGATGGAGTACAGTGCAGACAAAGTGGTATATTTTAAGACGCTGGCACAGTACCGCACAAATCCGGCACTTCTTTTAGAAGCCAAAGAAGGAATGGATGTAAAAGCGAGTGCGGATGGTATCGTGGAATCGGTGGAAACTTCTGAAGAAACCGGTCGTACGGTTTCGATATCAATTGGTGATGGTTTTACCGTTGTTTATGGACAGTTAAAAGATATTTCTGTAAGTAAAGGTGATATGGTTTCGGAAGGACAGGTCCTCGGGAAAATTGCAGAGCCGACAAAGTATTATAAAGAAGAAGGAACAAACCTTTATTTTCAAGTGAAGGAGAATAAAACCACGGTAAATCCGATGTTGCTGCTTAAATGAGTGTGCCGAATATATCAAAAACGATGCGTTTATCATCATGGCAGGGAACTTCTTTTTGTGTTACTATAAATGCAATATAATAACTATATAATGTAAAGGAGGAACTGCCATGAAACAATGGAAACGAGTTAGTGGGGTTGTTTTATCGGGGATTTTAGCTTTGTCAATGACACTTGGCGGGATGACAGCGCCGGATGCAGGGGCAAAAGCGAAAAAAGCAAAATTAAAGACAAAGAAAATTAGTGTTACAGTAGGAAAGAAGAAAACAATTAAAATTGTAAAAAAGAAAAAATCCTGCAAGTACACATTTAAGAGTAACAAGAAAAAGGTTGCTAAAGTATCGAAAAAGGGTGTTGTGACCGGTCAGAAGAAGGGGACAGCCAAGATTACGGTAAAAGAAGTAAAAAAGAACGGGAAAACGAGAAAACTTGGAACTGTTAAGGTAACGGTGACGAGGAAAAAAGGACCGGATAAAAACGTAGTAAACACGACAAAACCTACGGCAAAGGCTACTGCGAAAGCAACAGAAAAGCCAAATCCGGCACAAACAACTCCGACACCGGTTGTAAAAGGCACATCGGTAAAAGTGTATACGGACGAAATTAAGGATTCTAATTTAATTGCTGAGGCTGATGGATTTGGACATATGCCAACACCAGAGCCGACCAAATCAGCAGATGCCACACCGGAACCAACGCCGGCAATGCTTGTTAATGCGGACATGGAAAAGGGCGAATATGAGCCAATGGCTTCTCGTGGTTCAGCTTCTATTTCAGTTGTTGATGATGGAGCAAATAACACAAAGAAAAGCGCTAAAGTAACAGGACGTACAGAAGACTGGCATGGTGCTTCAATTGATGTTTCTTCTTTGGTTGAAACAGACAATGAATATGCGATTTCTTTTTATGCAAAGCAGGAAACAGGCGAGGATCAGAAATTGGATCTTTCCGTGCAGTATGTAGGGGATGATGAGTCCACTCATTACGATTCAATTACGTCCGTTGAACTTTTGGATTCTACATGGACAAAATGTGAGGCAACTATGAAGGTGCCGGAGCACACGGGAACGATCTTGATTTACTGGCAGTCTGTGTACCAATCCAATAATGATATGGACTTTTACCTGGATGAGGTAACCATGACAGGAGTTGCAAAAACAGCGGATAAAGATGCAGGCGTTCCGGATCTTAGTACAGGACTTGTTAAAGGAAAAATCGGCAATCCGATTATGACTTCCCGTTTGACGGCGGATCCGTGGGCGATGGAGTACAACGGAAGAGTGTATGTTTATGGAACAAATGATTCCCAGCAGTACGAGGCAGCAGCGAATGCAGATAATAACTACAGCAAAATTAAATCATTGAACTGCTATTCTTCTGCCGATATGGTGAATTGGACAGATCATGGAACGATTGCAGTATCCGGAAACAAAGGAGCTGCGAAATGGTCGGCAAATTCATGGGCACCTGCAGTATGTCATAAGAAGATTAACGGCAAAGAGAAATTCTTCCTGTATTTTGCGAACAACGCAAGCAGTATTGGTGTATTGACGGCAGACAGCCCAACCGGTCCTTGGACGGATCCGATTGGCAAACCAATTATTGACCGCTCCATTACCGGCTGTGCAGAATCTGAAATTGGATGGCTCTTTGACCCTGCAGTTTTGGTTGACGATGACGGAACCGGCTACCTTTATTTTGGTGGTATTGGTAATACCGATGGAAAGAAAGAAGACTTTATCCGCAATCCTAAATGTGCACGAGTTGTAAAACTTAGTGACGATATGACTAGTGTAGATGGGGATGCAAAAATGATTGATGCACCATTCATGTTTGAAGATTCCGGTATTAACAAAATCGGAGATAAGTATTATTACAGTTACTGCACAAACTGGACCGGAAGCATTGATGGTGTTGCCATTGACCGTGCAGACTGCCCGGCGGCAAACATTGCGGTAATGGTAAGTGACAGCCCAATGGGTGACTTTAAATATGTTGGCTGTGTTTTGAAAAATCCGGGTGCATATTTTGGAGTAACCGGTAATAACCATCACTGTTTTACAAAGTTTAATGGTAAACTGTATGCATTTTATCATACGAAGAAAGACACAATAGCAGTCGGCACGAAACAGGATTACCGTACGACTTATGTAAATGAGTTAAATCTTGGTGACAATGGAGATTTTACAAATGCGGATGGAACGATTGCCGATACAAAGATGACAAAGACAGGTGTATCATCGGTTGGTACAATCAATCCTTATCAGACGGTTGAGGCAGAAACATTTGCGATGGCAGATACGGTAGGAACTGTTATTAATAATGAAAAAGCGTCCAACGAAGACTGGACCGTAAATTATTCCGTATACAATGGAAAGATTGGTGCTTATATTGGTGTAGCGGATGTTGATTTTGGAACGGATGGAGCATCTGAAATTACCATGAAACTTGGTGATTCCACATCGGATTCTTACCAGACGGTTACAAAGAAACTCGGTAAAAAGCTGACAGGAAAGCATACCATTTATTTTGAGTTTGATGCACTGGATGTTCGTATGGATTCTTGGAGCTTTAAAAAGTAATAGTATTGTTTTGTAGATGTATAAAAGGACAGCATACCATAGAAGATTGTGGTGTGCTGTTCTTTTTTGTGTTGCTATAATTCAAAAGGACATGTTATAATAGCACTAATAGTTGAGGAGGTGTTTAATACATGTTTCGAATTATATATGCAGTCGAACGTGAATGTATGCCGGAGGGGTTTGAGGATAATCTTGTATTTGCTGAAGGTGAGTATGAGATGATGTTGTTTGAAAACGATACGATGATAGAAGTGGATGGCGAGATGCGTCCATACCCGGCACATACCGGAATTATTTATAAGCCCGGCCAGAGAGTTCATTATCATGCGAAAGAAGGAAGATTAACATACACATGGATACGATTCGATTGTGATGAGCCTTTGTTTGCCGAAGGCTATGTGCCGTTTGGAGTTCCTATTTTCTGTTCAAATTATGACTATTTTCTTGTTTATTGGCATATGGTTGCCTGCGAGAATTATTGGCACAGTAAAAGTGAAGAATATATTATTTCGGATTTAATGCATATTATTTTCCACTGGTTTCATGATTATGCATTTCCTAAGCAAGGCTCCAGGTATCAGCCGCTCTTAGAAAAACTGCGCGGGGATATTTATGCACATCCGGAATATGACTGGACGTTGGAAATGATGGCAGAGCGGATAAATCTAAGTCCACGCTCGCTTCAGAAAGTGTATAAAAATTTTGCAAATATTTCATGTATTTCAGAAGTGATTGAGAGTCGGATGATTCGGGCAAAGATGTTTTTGGTTCGAAGTGACTTTGATGTTGGTGAGATTAGTATGCAGTGTGGATATCGCAATGTAGAGCATTTTTGCCGCCAATTTAAAAAGCATGAAGGATGTTCTCCAAGCCATTATCGTAAAGAACATTTGGTTCAGCCGTAAAGTGTGCATGATAAATCAATTTTCGTTCAAGATATATCATGGATTTGCTGCAGGAAGTGAGTTATACTAATACTCAAGTAAATCAATATTTACTTTCCCTCAAAACAAACTCTTATAACTAAAAATACTGTCATTGTGAAAACAATGGCAGTATTTTGCTTTTTTGGGGTTTTGATGGAAAAGTCAAAAAGGAGGAATCAGAGCATGAGAAAAAATGTATTTCGTGCAAAGGGGCTTACACTGTTATTAACAGCTGCCCTGCTTGTGCCGCAGATGTCGGGCGTATCTGCTGATGCAAAAGCAAAAAAACCAAAATTGAGTAGAACAAAGGTTTCCGTTACAGTGGGGAAAACAAAAAAGGTGACAGTAAAAAATGCAAAGAAAGTTACTTGGAAAGTAACAAAAAAAGCAGCCAAAATTGTTAAACTCACAAAGAAATCCAAAAAGGGAGCAACAATTAAAGGTTTAAAAAAAGGAACTGCAAAAATTTCCGTTCAAATGAAGAATGGAAAGAAAAAAGTGAAAAAGACGATTACGGTGAAAGTAAGCAGTGCCAAAAAAGTTGTTGTTACCGCAGAACCGGCTAAGACCACAAACAAACCGACAAACGGTTCAACGAATGGTCCAACAAAAGAACCGGTAAAAGAGCCAACAGCGACACCGACTGCAACATCAACAACAGAACCGTCGGCAACGCCTACTGCAACGCCGACAGAAGAACCGTCGGCAGAGCCAACTTTAACACCGACACCAATGCCACTTCCGGATCTTGGTGAAAACGATGTTAAAATTGACCTGACAAAAGAAAATGAATACGGTCAGAATTCAGTATTGGAAGATACCATTACTTATTATGAAGGAAATGGTGTAAGCTATACATCGACCGGAGAATTTAGCGGTGGTGGTGTAGCATACTGGACCAATGCAGACAAGTCCGGAATTGATTTATCCAAATACAAATCCATTCGTATTGTAGCGTCATCAGATGCAGCAGATACACCTGTTGTTTGTGAATTGCTTAAGAGCAATCCGGCAAATGTATGGGGTGGTGGAATTGACGTATTTGATGGCTACAGTGAGTACAGTGCTATTACAGAAGCCGGTAAAGCACAAGTGTTTGAATTCCAGATTAGTGATGCTTTGGCAGCTGCTTTGGCAGAGGGAACACTTGCTTACGGTATTCGCTTGAAATACAATGCATATCATACGGATGGTGACGATTTACCAAATCGCAATTTTAATATTTATTCCATTATTCTTATGGGAAAAGATGATGTGCCGGAACCAACAGTTGCACCATCAGAACCGGAAGAGCCGACACCAACACCTGGTGTGGCAAGCGGAAGTGCTGCGGTTGTGGTAACAGCGACAGGAAGTGCGGCAGGACTTGATTTGGAAGAGGGAGATACTCTTGATTTAAATGCCAGTGTAAGCACTACTGGATGTGCGGTAACCGGTGATATTGTTTGGACAAGCTCCAATGAAGAGGTAGCAACGGTTAGTGCAAGTGGCGCATCGGCAACAGTAACGGCGGTTGGAGAAGGAACGGCAACGATTAAAGCAACAATTACAACCGATACCGGCATTGTTACATATGACAAATATAATGTTACGGTAGTCGCTTCTGACCTTGTTTTAGAAGGTGATGATTTAGGAGCAGGTGCATCTTATACGTATGTACCTAATGGATTTGCTCTGTATGCTTCTATGGGAATTTTTGAGATTGATAAGTCAAAATTGAGTAAAGAAGGAACAACTATTTCGATAAAGTACACAGCGATGGAAGGAGATACTGACGTAAAAGATACACAGAGATTTAACATTGGATTAAAGACCGGTGACAAATGGAATTCCCAGGCAATTAAAGATTACTATGGCAAGACAGGCGGCGAGGTAAATCTAACATTGACTGCTGATGACATGAAGAAAATCGGTGCGGATGATAAGGTTTATGTTCATGTAGGCACAGGAACTGCCGGATTTAAAGGAACATTTACGTATCTGTCGGTAACAGCAGGAGAAGATAGTCTTGTGTCGGAACTTCCAAAGGCTGTAAGTTATGTGGAAAGCGGACTGGCACAGTGGGCTCCAACAGCAAAAGTTATGCTTCCGAGTGATATTGATTTTAAGCAATATTCAAAATGCCAGATTGAATTTACAGCATCCGATCCGACTTTCGAATTCCACGGAATTGTTGGTCATAAAGTGAATGGTAAAGATGTAACAGATCCTAAGTATGGTGTTACATCAGAAGGATATTTTGAGGTAAATCTTTCCAATGTGAAAAAAGAAGAGGGTACAGAACCGTTTGTTGTAATCAATGCCGGAAAGGCAGGGTACGCAGGCTCTGTGACGATTACTAAGATAACATTTGTAAAATAGTATTTGCGATGAAAGAGACCTGCTCTTTTTGCAGGTCTCTTTCGTTATCAAAGGAAAGCGAGAGTATTAATGAAATTAAAAAAAATCATGAAATGGTCGGTGATTACGATGGCAATGATGGCGGGGATTTGTTTTGCGCCGCAGTCGGGAAAAGCGGCGGAAAAATTGGAGGTTAAAATTCCTACCGAGCGCGCAATTTATCAAAGGGACAATAACAATTATGCCAACGTAAAGGTTTCTATTGAGTACAGTGGAACCGGGGAGGTGTCGGCAAAACTTTATGACGGAGATAAAGAATTAGGAAAAACGGCGGTTTTAACCAAAGGGGAAGGTAATACATATGAAGGAAGTATTGCAAATGTACCCGGAGGTGGCTGGTATACATTGATTGTAAATGCGGGAAGTGAGAGTAAAACAGTAGAAAAAGTTGGAGTCGGTGAAGTTTTTATTACCGGTGGACAGTCAAATTCCTGTAACTTTGGAGGCGAAAAAACAACTGCTCAATCAGATTTAGTATCAGCATATAATCCGAATACTAACACGTGGCAGCATTGTGAGGACAGTCAGCCGAGTGAAAGTGGATTTAATACCGGTAATGGCGGTGGCTCCGCATGGCCTTCCATGGGAGACGCCCTGACACAGAAGACTGGTGTTCCGGTTGGCTTTGTATCAACGGGTGTTGGTTCTGCTAAAATTGAGGAACTTCGTACAAAACATTATTTTGCAATTAAAAATGCAATTAATGACTTGAAGCCATATGGGTATCGTGCTTTTTTGCTTCACCAGGGAGAGGCTGATACGGATGGAACAAATCGCGAAAAATATCTGGCTTCTTTACAGCAGTTAATTGCACAGACAAGAGAAGATGCCGGATATAATTTGAATTGGTGCATTGCGCAGGTTTCCTATGCATGGAGCAATTACAATAATACGAAGAAAATGGAATCCATGAAAGAGACCCAGCGTGCGGCCTGCAACGATGAAACTATTTTTGTGGGACCAACGACCGATGATTTACAGGGTGAGTATCGACACACGGATAATCTTCATCTGAGCAAACTTGGTTTGATTGAACACGGAAAACGCTGGGCAGATGTTGTGTATAATAAAATGATTACAGCATATGAAGTTTCTATGGATGCAAATACGAAGCATGGTCAGATAAGTGGAGAAAAATCCACATATCATGCTGGTGACATTGTAAAGGTAAGTGTAAAGGCAGATGAAGGATACTATTTGAAAATAGGTTCCTTTACGGTAAATGGAAAGCAGGAAGCACTGGATGGTTCTTCATTTGTTATGCATGCGGAAAATGCCGTTATGACAGGAGAATTTGTGACAATAGACGAGCTGGTTGGTTTTCTAAAGGATGAATTAGATAAGGCGAAAAAAATTGATGCAGCCAAGTATGAAGAGGCATCGGCAACTGCATTAAAAAATGCAATTTTGGCAGGTGAACAAGCGATAATTACGCCGGCGGTAACCGGGGAACAGGTTCAAAAATGTACGGTTGAACTTATGACAGCACAAACGTCACTTGTTGAAAAGTCAGTGCCGGATGCAACACCAACACCTCTTCCGACAGCAACACCAACCGCAGCCCCAACAGAAGCACCGAAACAGACAGAAGCACCGAAACAGACAGAAGAACCAGGTGTCAGTCAGCCGGTTGCCGGTACATCTGACGCAAAGACAAAACTTCCGAAAAAAGGAACCATAATCAAAAAAGGTGGAGTGAAATATGTAATTACAACGTCTTCCGGAAAGGTAAAGACGGTATCCGTTCTCGGAGTGGCAAACAAGACAAAGAAAAGTATTACGATAGCCAAGACAGTTTCTTATAAAGGGTATCAATATGCCGTAACCGGAATTTGCAAAAAAGCGTTTTACAAAATGTCTAAATTAAAGAAAATAAAGGTTTTGTCAACAAAGATAACAAAGGTTGGTAAGCAGGCATTCAAAAAAACAAATGTTAAATTAAAAATTCAGGTTCCAAAGAAAAAACTAAAAAAATACCGGAAATTGTTTCAGGGAAAGGGACTTGGCAAAAAAGCAAATATCGTGTAATGTATGGAAAAAAAGACATCGTGGTCTGACACGGTGTCTTTTTCTGTTTTTGGACAAAAGGAGATTTTATTTGCATTTTGCAGAAAAATGATTTACAATGATAATGAATCATTAGACTTATGATTACACATAAGAGGAGAAATATGAACAGCCACGGAAGGCGTGATGATTATGATAGCGGCATATAATTTATATCTTGGGGGCTTCCTGCCGGAAGTGTCACCAAAAAACAGTATTCACAACAAAAGAGAATTAAAAAATAAATATAAAAGCATTGTCAGCCTGAATAATGCAAATCCGCTTGTTATGGTGAAACTTTCTGCGGACACGCAGGCGTATGCGCTGAATGTGAAGGAAATGTCGATGGAACTTTCGGAAGCTTCGCAGGATGTGCTTAATGGGCGAAGTGAGGACGTGGAGGATAACATGAACCGCGTCTTGTCGTTGTACAATGGTCTGCTCAAACGCAGTGACGAGTATGGCGAGGAAAATCATAAGCCGTCGAGACCGGGTGGTGAGCTGCGCTATCTTGTGGAGGGACACACGGCAGAATTGTTTGAATCCGGAATTGCGATTGATTCTGATGGCTTCTTGTCATTTTCAGATGAGGCAGAGATAAAAGTACCGGAGAAATTTATTACGGATTTGGCATCGAAAGCAGAACAGATGAGTATGAATCCGATGGAGTATGTGGATAAGAAAGTTTATAGTTATGCGCATTTATATCAGAGCGATATTGGAACTGCTTATCAGGCATCTGCATTTAGCGGTATGCTGTTTAATTCGTACTGTTAAAGAGAGGGATTCTTTGTCGGCAAAGCAGAACAAAGGCACCAATCAGACCGCCGGCAATTAAGCCGGAGAAATACAAAAAAGGAAAATAAGGAAGGATGGCAGAAGGCCCCACAAGCCATGCGGCTACGGCAAACTGCCCGATGTTATGTGTAATTCCGCCTGCAACACTAACTCCGAAAGTGGAAATGTGTAAGTGGGTTTTATTTTTCAACAAATTCATAATAATAAGACTAAGTATGCTTCCGGCGAGGCTGTATAGAAATCCGAACAGACTGCCAAAGGTAAAAGCGTTTAACAGTCCTCGTACAATGCTTACGGTAAGCGCCTGGCAGAAGCCGTTTTTGTACAAAACAAGTACAATAACCAGATTAGCAAGCCCCAGTTTGATTCCCGGAAATGGGATAGGAAGCGGAAAAAGACTTTCAATATAACTGAATATGAAAGCGATGGCAGTAAAAATAGCAAGTTCAGTGATTGTGTGGATGTGCGGTTTCATATAAGCCTCCTGTTTGGTATTATCGTACAATAGCATCCGGAGCAGAATCCGAAGAAGAATCCGTAATGGTTATGACAAGACGGTGCGGCAGACAGACAATCGACTGTCCGGTTTCTCTAATTGAGCCGGTTTTAACACAGGTTTTGTCACCACAGTCTGCATCCGTCATAGTAACGGCGCCATCCTGAATAAGGAATTGATTGCTTCCTTCGTCTGTACAGCGAATCGTTTGTTTTGTGTTTTCTGACAGGGGTAAGGATAGAATCAATTTTCCATTTTCGCGGACTTCAACGGTTGAGGCTGGTGTGGATTTTGGATAATAAATCCAGACGGTAATGCCGATGCCGATGAATAATAAAAATAAAATTAATATAAAATCGCTTTTGGTAAGATGTGAGCGTAAATTTGACATTGTTATCTCCTTGTCAACCGTAAAAACGTTAAGCAACTATTTTACACGATAGCAGATTTTGTATAAAAAGTCAAAAAGAGAGGATGAACTACATGAGAAATCAAAAAGGAAAAAAGATAGGACTTCATATGCTGACGGCAGCACTTTTTTTTGTACTTGCCATGAGCGTCTGCACAGTAAAAACGGAAGCGAAAGATTATAAACAGGGCAAGGTGTATAAAATCACAGCTAAAAGCAAGCCGTTGAAAGCATCGAAGTTTACAAAATCTTCCTTATATAATAAAAAAACAAGGATGTATTTTACCATTCGTTCCTATATGGAGAAATTCCAGAAAAAAGGAAAAGGAACGCTTATTTTGAAAAAGGGAACGTACACTATTACCAATACCATTCATGTGCCATCGAATGTTACGATTATTTTTGAAAAGGGCGTTAAAATTGTAAAAGGAACGAAGACGAATAAGAAAAAGATGCCGGCAGCGATTACGCTGTTCCAGTTGATTCGCCCATCAAATGCGAAAAAGAAAGGCGTTTACAGTGCCTATAACGGTGAGAAAAACATTCACTTTGTCGGCAAAGGCGGTGTTTCAATTGACATGAAATACATGAAATACGGCATTGCTTTTGATGTAGCACATAATGATGGCGTGACGATTGAAAAAATTAATTTTAAAAATGTAAATGTAGGACATTTTATTGAAATGGATGCATCTGCAAATGTTTCGGTTACCGGATGTACTTTTAAAAATGTGAAGAAAAATTCAGATTATGTAAAAGAGGCAATCAATCTGGATACGCCTGACCGCGAAACGCAGGGATTCCACAATGACTGGTCCACGTATGACAAGACACCAAATCAGAATGTGACAATTGCAAACTGCAAATTCTCGAATCTGGGACGTGCGATTGGAACTCATAAATACAGTGCCAACGGTGAAGAGCAGATTTATCATAAGAACATTGTTTTGCGAAATAACCGCATTGAAAATATGCTCTGGGATTCGCCGGTACGCGTGATGAACTGGTCAGATTCTGTGTTGGAGAACAATGTTATTTCCAATGTAAAGCAAAAAGGAAAAAGTGATACCCGTGGTATTTTGGTGAGTGGCGGTGTGAATGTTTCGATTAAAAATAACACACTCAGCGGCATGGGACGCGCAATTCAGTGCATTGCATGGAAAAACAGCGGGCCTGGATCGGTTTACCCGATTACTTATAATAATCTGACAGATCAAAACAAGGAAGATTTGAAAACAAATATTGGAAAGAAACTGGGACTTTCGGAGTATTTTGTACGAATTAACCCGGTATACAATGTATTTACAAATGCGGAAACAGTTGCGATAAGAAAAGGATGAAACTAAGATGTTGACACAGTTTTCAAGAACGGAATTATTGTTGGGAAAAGAGGGTATGGAACGCTTGAAAAATGCCAGAGTGGCGGTTTTCGGAATTGGCGGTGTCGGTGGCTATGTATGTGAAGCGCTTGTTCGCAGCGGCGTGTTTACATTTGATTTGATTGATGATGATAAAGTCTGTCTGACGAATCTGAACCGGCAGATTATTGCTACGAGGAAAACAGTTGGACAGTACAAGGTGGATGTCATGAAAGAACGAATTTTAGATATCAACCCGGATGCTGTCGTAAATGTTCATAAGTGCTTCTTTTTGCCGGAAAATGCAGCAGAATTTCCGTTTGAGGAATATGACTACGTGATTGATGCGGTTGATACGGTGACGGCAAAGATTGAGTTAATCCTGCGTGCGAAGGAGACAAATACACCGATTATCAGCAGTATGGGTGCCGGTAATAAGTTAGATGCGAGCGGTTTCCGTGTTGCGGATATTTATAAAACAAAAGTGTGTCCGCTGGCAAAAGTAATGCGGCGCGAGTTGAAGAAACGCGGTGTGAAGAAACTCAAGGTGGTGTATTCGGAAGAACAGCCGAAACGCCCGATTGAGGACATGGCAATCAGCTGCCGGACAAACTGCATCTGTCCGCCGGGGGCAAAGCATAAGTGCACGGAGCGCCGGGATATTCCGGGAAGTACAGCATTTGTACCTTCGGCTGCGGGGCTTATTATTGCCGGTGAGGTGGTTAAAGACTTGTGTCAGACGGAAAGTGAGCGGCGTTAATATGAGTATTACAGTAGATGAATTATTTGCAATGAACCCGGAAACTTATCAGATTGTTGATATTCGCGGTGAGCAGGAAGTGGCTAGAGGTGCCATAGATGGAGCGTTGCATTTAGATAAAGATGAAATTTCGGCAAGTCCTGAGGTGGATAAGACAAAAAAACTTGTTATTTGCTGCAGCAGAGGCGAGACCAGTGTAGGTGTTGCGGAAAAACTTTGTGAAGAAGGGTTCGATGCCGTGAGCCTTCAGGGCGGTTACACTTCGTGGCTTTTGGCACGTTTTCGTCAAATGGAAGAACAAGATGCTGCCGTTGACAAGGCGAAAGAAGTGGAGCGGAGTCTTCATAAAAAATTCCGGAAAAATATCTGGTCGAAGTTTACGAAAGCGGTTACGCAGTATGAATTGGTAAAACCGGGAGATAAAATTGCGGTCTGCATTTCCGGCGGAAAAGATTCGATGTTGATGGCGAAATGCTTTCAGGACTTGAAACGTTTCAGCAAGTTTGAATTTGATGTAAAATTTCTTGTTATGGACCCCGGCTACAGCGAGGCAAACCGCAAGGTGATTGAGAACAATGCGAAAATTCTGAATGTGCCGATTACGATTTTTGAATCGAATATTTTTGATTCGGTTTACCATATTGAGAAATCGCCGTGTTATTTGTGCGCCCGTATGCGGAGAGGTCATTTGTATAATTTTGCGAGAGAACTTGGCTGCAATAAGATTGCACTTGGGCATCATTACGACGATGTAATTGAAACGATTTTGATGGGAATGCTCTATGGCGCGCAGGTGCAGACGATGATGCCAAAACTTCACAGCACAAATTTTGAGGGGATGGAGTTGATTCGTCCGCTTTATCTTGTTCGTGAAGATGACATTAAGGCGTGGCGCGACTACAATGATTTGAAGTTTATTCAGTGTGCGTGCAAATTTACGGACACTTGTACAACATGCGATAATGAGGAAACCCGCTCGAAACGACTGGAAATTAAAAATCTGATTCATGACTTGAAGAAGACAAATCCTTTTATTGAGGGAAATATTTTTAAGAGTGTGGAAAATGTAAATCTAGATACGGTAATTGCTTATAAAAAAGATGGTGTAAAACATCATTTTCTGGAGCATTACGAGGATAAATAGGAGGAGAGAGTATGAAAAAATGGCTTGAAAAAGTGGATTGGATTTATGTCATTGTGCCGCTTGCGTTACTTGGTACGTTTTGGGTGATTGCGGCATTTGCCGGACAATGGCCTTGGCAGAGTAATCCATATAATTCATATGCCTTGCAGACGGATTCGTGGTTAAAGGGAAGACTTGATTTAGGACAGAATTACGAGTGGCTTGAACTTGCCATTTATCAGGGAAAATATTTTGTAAGTTTTCCGCCGTTTCCTTCCTATGTACTGATACCGTTTGTTGTCTTGTTTGGTACAAATACACCGGACCATTTGATTGCTCTTGCAGTTACGATAATCGGGTGTATTTATGCGGTCAAACTTTATCGAGAGGCAAGTGCGGAGAAACAGCATTCACTGTTCTGGGTGCTTATGCTTTACTTTGCCTCCGGTTATTTGTTTGTCGGAATGAACGGCTATGTGTGGTTTATTGCACAGAGCATGAGTTTTACGCTCAGCTTGATGGCGTTGTATTATACGCTGCGAAATAAAGGCGGTCTGGCATTAACTTTCTGGGCGTGTGCTGTGGGATGCCGTCCGATGCTTGCACTCTATGGAATTCTTTTAGTTTATCTTTTGGTGAAAGGGTACAAAAAGGAAAATCCGGAAGGGACAGTATGGCAGCTTGTAAAAGAAAAATGGTACTGGGCGATTGGCTGTGGTGCGATTGCAATTTCGTATATGGCGCTCAATTATGCCCGTTTCGGCAATATCACGGAATTTGGACATAATTATCTGCCGGAGTTTACGAGAACCACGACCGGTCAGTTTAATCTTTCTTATTTAAAAGAAAATTTAATGCATTATCTGCGTCTGCCGGCAGCAGGGGGAAACGGTGGTACGCTTTCGTTTTTCTCATCGGATGGAATGGCGTTTTGGTTGATTGCGCCGATTTTTATTACCATGATTGGTGTTTGGATATATGCGCTGGTGAAAAAGAGAGAGGGAAATCTTACACTGTTGATTATGCTTCCTCTTCTGGCGGTGGCGCATTTATTGATTATCTGTTGTCATAAAACGCTTGGCGGCTGGCAGTTTGGCAACCGGTACCTGCTTGATATGATGCCGTATTTGTTCTTTGGTCTGGTGCTCTGGAAACCAAAGGGTGAAAAGTTTGTGCAGTGGAATACGGTGATTTTGGTGTTTGGGTTTGCGATTAATCTGATTGGAACCGTGGCAACGTATAATCATTGGATTTGACGCATTCGTGTTGTATGGCGGCTAAGTTGCGTGATGGCTAAGTTGTGTGGCGGCTGTGCTGTGTGTTGCTGTGTTGTGTGTTGCGTGTGGATAGAGACGAAAACGTGAAAAACAACGCAAATTGTCTGAAAAGCGGAAAAGCGTTGCATCGGAATGATGGAACTTGCTATCAAAAGCAACGCTAATTTGAAATTACACCTAAAAGAGTTGTTTTTGTGGCGTAAAATATCGCGAAAGGGCGAGGAGCACTTTTAAAATTCAGAAAAAGGCAACCATTAAAGGGAAAAATGAGTTAAAGAGTTGCTTGGTAGAATTATATTGAAAAATTCCAAAGAAATTTCTTTTTTTTCTTGATATAATATCGAAATCAAGAATGTTTTAGGAGGTAGAAAAATGAGAAAGAAGATTATTGTAAAGTTATTGGTGTTCTCCCTTTTGGTTGGAGGACTGTGTCAATGGAGCGGAGGAAGTAAGGCTAAAGCGGCAAGTTCGTATTGGCTTTGGGGAACTGTATTGACAAAAAGTGATGGGGATAGTAGTGGTTGTCGAATTAAAATGTATTATCGTGGTGGAAAATTGATTATTAAGGGTGGCATGAGCAAGGTGAAGAAAAAGTTTGATTGGGATACAAGTAAAAAAATCAAGGCAAAGACACGAAAGTATAAGGTTGCATCTAATTGTAAAGTGGTAGAATGCGAGGGAAATGAAGAGTATTCCTATGCAATTAAAAAGTTCACAAAACAACGTGGAATTAAAAGTACGAAAAATTGGGCTGGTATTTCCACATGGGTTAAAATAGTGAAAGGAAAGGTTTCAAAAATTTATCTTTCTGCATGATTTTTTTGCAGGGGCATATGTTTTGCCCCTGTTTGTTGTTAGGAGAAGAATATAGGAGGGGTAGATGTGGAATGAAAAATATTTAAAAACATGTTGACGTTTCATGTGATTTTTAATATACTATACATAAGAAAAGCATTGTGCTTTAACAATAGGTGATGCACAGCCTTATAAATGAGCGATTTATGAGCAGAGGGCACGTAGTTGCCCTCTATTTTGTTGTTAGGAGAGAATGTTGGCGATAGAAAGCTACAAGCCATGCCAATTTTGCAGACTGTTATACTAAATATAAAGAAGTTATAAAATTAGTGGATGTTAGTTGGATGGTGTGATATACTATAATTATTAAATAACTTGATTGAAAAAAGAGCAGATTAACTAGGAGGTGAGGTTATGCCAGAGGCAATTCGTAATGTAGTGGATTTGTTTGTGCAAGAGATAAGAAATGTTTTGGGAGAAGATTTAAAAAAGGTAATTGTGTATGGATCCTATGCCAGAGGTGATTATAGGGAAGGCCCAGATGTGGATGTTATGGTATTGACGTCGCTTACTGATGAGGTTATAAAACCAGTTGAATATAAATTGTATGATGTTGCTTTTGATTTTTTAATGGAGTATGGAGTTGACATAAGCATTATTGTAAAGAATGAGGAACATTTTAAATATTGGTTGGGAGCCTTACCATTTTATGATAATGTTGTAAAGGAAGGTGTGGTTATTGATGGATAATAGAAAGCAGGACTTATCAAGTTATCGACTTTCGCAGGCGGAAGCTGTTCGGCTGTCTTGTAGGCATACGCCATGCCGACCTCGTGAGCAAAGCTCACTCGGTCGCGGGCTGTCGCCCTATAAAAAATAAAATTCCCACTGCTTCTTATGTGAGCAAGCTCCCAACGAAACAGCGTGATTTTTATTTTTTGCATGGCTTGTAGCTTTCGCGAAAAAAACTTATTGACGTGGACCTATGGCTTGTGGTATAGTGGATAGGCGATGAATTAGGTCTTTTTTTTATGCCAAAATTTTGACCAAGCCGCAGTTGCGGTGTAAGAGCTGAATAAGCGCAGGATTGCGTGGGTTCAGAAAAAATAATTTCACGGAGGTGACAAGATGCGTACTAAAATTACTTTGGAATGTACAGAATGCAAACAGCGTAATTACAACATGACCAAAGATAAGAAGAACCATCCGGACAGAATGGAAACAAAGAAATATTGTAGATTTTGCAAGAAACACACGTTACACAAGGAGACTAAGTAGTCCGTGTGATGTTTCGGAAAGGATGTGTGTCACATGAGCGAAGCAGAAAAGACTTCGAAACCTGGCTTCTTTAAAAGTGTAAAGAGTGAGTTCAAGAAGTGTACCTGGCCGAAGAAGGAAGATTTGGTGAAACAATCTGCACTTGTAATCGTAGTGTCCGTATTGCTCGGTGTACTGATTGCCGGTGTTGACTGGTTGATTCGTCTGGGATTGGCTGCACTTCACATTGTTTCATAGGAGGTTGCCATGGCAGAAGAAGCAAAATGGTATGTAGTTCATACTTATTCCGGTTATGAGAATAAGGTAAAAGCAGATATTGAGAAAACAATCGAGAATCGTAATCTGCAGGATCAGATTTTAGAAGTTCTGATTCCGCTGCAGACGGTCGTAGAAGAGAAAAACGGAGAAAAGAAACAGGTTCAGAAGAAAATGTTTCCGGCGTACGTTTTAATCAATATGATTATGAATGACCAGACTTGGTATGTTGTGCGAAACACACGTGGCGTAACAGGATTTGTTGGACCGGGATCCAAACCGGTACCGTTGACAGAAGAAGAAATTGCCAACATGGGATTTTTGGCAGAAGCCGAAGTGGCTCCGTTTTCCATTGGCGATCATGTTGTTGTCACAGAGGGAGTATGGCAGGATACTGACGGCGTTGTTCAGGAAGTTCATCCGGCAAAACAGATGGCGGTGATCGTCATTGATATGTTCGGAAGAGACACACCGGTTGAAATTGATTTCTCAGAGTTGAAAAAGCTTTAATTGAATTAGGAGGAAACGAAAATGGCTAAAAAAGTCGAAGGATATATTAAATTACAGATTCCAGCAGGAAAAGCGACTCCAGCCCCACCGGTTGGTCCAGCGCTTGGTCAGCATGGAGTAAACATTGTTCAGTTTACAAAAGAGTTTAATGCTAAGACTGCAGGACAGGAAGGAATGATCATTCCTGTTGTTATTACAGTATATGCAGACAGAAGCTTCAGCTTCATCACAAAGACTCCACCAGCAGCAGTTCTTTTGAAGAAAGCCTGCAAGATTGAGTCTGGTTCAGGTGAACCAAACAGAAAGAAAGTTGCTACTATCTCTAAAGCAGATCTTCAGAAGATTGCTGAGACAAAAATGCCAGACTTGAATGCTGCCAGCATTGAGGCTGCTATGAGTATGATCGCTGGAACAGCAAGAAGTATGGGAATCACAGTAGAGGACTAAAATAATAACTTGTCAAAAATACGCTGAAAAGAACTAATGTCATTAGGACGTTGTGGGAGAATGAGAATCAGGTAGATTCGTTCCCCGTTCGCTAATACCACTAGGAGGTTTAAACAATGAAAAGAGGTAAAAAATACACTGAAGCCGCTAAAATGATCGATCGTGCTGCACAGTACGATGTGGCTGAGGCTGTTTCTCTTGTTAAGAAGACAGCTGTTGCAAAATTTGATGAAACAGTAGAAGCTCATGTTCGTCTTGGTGTTGATGGACGTCATGCAGACCAGCAGGTTCGTGGTGCTGTTGTACTTCCTCACGGAACAGGTAAAACAGTTCGCGTTCTCGTATTTGCCAAGGGCGACAAAGCAACTGAGGCAGAGGCAGCAGGTGCTGATTTTGTTGGAGCAGAGGAATTGATCCCAAGAATCCAGAATGAAGGCTGGTTTGATTTTGATGTAGTAGTAGCTACACCTGACATGATGGGTGTTGTTGGTCGTCTGGGTCGTGTCCTTGGACCAAAAGGCTTGATGCCAAACCCAAAAGCTGGTACTGTTACAATGGATGTTACAAAAGCTGTTAATGACATTAAAGCAGGTAAGATCGAGTACCGTCTTGATAAAGCAAATATTATCCACTGTCCAGTAGGAAAAGCTTCCTTTACTGAGGAGCAGTTGACAGAGAACTTTAACACATTGATGGATGCTATTATTAAAGCAAAACCAG
>ENA-OPTB01001081-OPTB01001081.1-human-gut-metagenome-genome-assembly--contig:-NODE-1081-length-22725-cov-4.937759_pt1 | contig 22725 bp, 17 predicted proteins | sample MGYA00241810_ERZ501911 | MGnify/ENA primary metagenome ERZ501911 (study PRJEB25962, sample SAMEA2042304) | human gut metagenome | biome: human gut; feature: human-associated habitat; material: faeces... | reverse complement strand
ACTCCAGCCATGCGACATGACGGAGGAGGACATAGCCTTTGCCAAACGTGCTCTGGCGGAATACAAGCGCATCCGTCCCGTAGTCCAGTTCGGGGACTTGTACCGCCTATCGTCCCCGTATGAAAGCCGGGTGGCCTCCCTGATGTATGTATGCGGAAAACGGGCTGTCGTTTTCGCCTGGCTGATGGATAAATGGCTGGCGGATTCCCCTCCCCCCCTGCGCCTGAAAGGCCTGAATCCTGCCGCCAGGTACCTGGTGCGGGAAATCAACATGAATGAAGACGGCTCTCTCACGAACGTTCACGAACAGGTGCTGGGCGGCGATTTCCTGATGGACGCCGGCATCCGCATCCGCTGGAAAAAGACCTTCCAGTCCGTCTGCCTGGAGGTGGCGGAAACAAACCCTGATGCTCCGGCTTCATCATGAAATCGGCGTTTGGCGTGGGAGCCATAGCCGCCTTACTGATGTGATGAGTTAGGAGTTCTCTTAGAGGTGAGGGTATACAGCCAATGCGGCAGAAGACAGGCGCATTCCAATGCCGGTTTGCCGATGTTCTTCTCTTTTTCTACAGGAAAAGGTGATCATTCAATCTTGATGAGGCCCTCCCTGATGAGCCGGGCCGCTTCCCGTTCTATTTCCTTTTGATGTTGTTTCATGTAGGCCTGGTACGCTTCCTCAATATCGAAACGGATGGTCAGGACCCATTCCTCATCTTCGTTTTGTAAATCAAACTCCGAATAGTGACGGCTGTCAAAATAATCCTGCTCTTGCCCCTCTATGACGATTTTGTAATCCGGATAATGTTTTTTTATATATTCCCGCTGTTTTTCCAGGAGCTTGTCCAAATCCTTCTCATTAAACACAGCGGGGTTGGTGATGACAGGAATATCTTTTTCTTCTTCCTGCTGCTGTGCGTCCGGCTGCTGCGACTGTTCTTCCTGTGCCTCAGTCTGGCTGGTGAGCCCCAACATGCAGGAGAAGAATATGGCGAATATGTTTGATATGGATTTCATGTTTCTGTTCAGGTTATTGATGGTTTTTGCAATCTTCTTTTAATTTTTCTTTTAATAATCTATTAATTTTGATTATTCCTTCCTTTCTTACGTAAGAAATATCTTTTGGAGGATGGTAGTCCACTCCGGACCGGGATATATTGGTCATGTGGCCTATTTTCCATTCTGATTCTACCTTTCCGTGATGGACAAACCGATAAATATAAACGATATGCACGTGACGGAAAGCTTTATCCGTTTTCAGATTCTCAGCCAGGGTAAGGAGGCCGCTCGCTTTTTTGATGGCCTGGAGGGCGATTTCGCTCAATACTTTTTTGGAAATTTTGCCCAATCCTTTTTCTGCCGCGCCCAACGCAGCCGGTTTGGAACCGCTGGCAGTAGTATAGGAAATATACCTATCTATCTCGAATTTACAGCCCGCTGAAGCGGGCAGGAAGCTGAAAGAGCAAAGGAGCATTGCCGCGATATATGGCCATATTCGTATGGATGGTTTCTTCTTCATATCAATTTATTTTCGTGGAGCCGGGTTTCATTTCCGCGTTCTTTTCCGTTGAGGCGGAAATTTTTTCAATAAACTCTTTTCCCTCTCTGTTTAACTTCCCATCCCCCCAGATGCTTAACAGGGTTTGATAGGTTTCCACATAGTATTTTTGCGTCTTATCCCTTTCCGTCAGCGCTTCAATGGCTCTTTGCATCACTTTGACCGAATATTTCTTCATCTTAGGTGTCCATACGGCGTGTTTTCCCTTTTGGGTCCATAGGGACAGATGTTTTCCGGTAAAGCCCGGCTTGTATTCGGCGACGCCTTTGATTTCAGGACAATCCCCCACTAATCTGTTCCAGACCAGGCGGGTAAAAAGTTCTTCCGCATGGGGCGTGCAGTCGGGGTTGAGCGCGCAGGCATAGAGTTCATAGGGATTCACCCTGTTTTCCCTGATATTCAGCACGCTTTTCGCCGCGTGCCAAATGAGATTGTGCTCATTGGGCATCGCTTGAGCCAGTTCCCTGAGTAAGGCGAGTTTTCTCCGGTCGCTGGCGTTTTTGGCCTTGATATCCAGATAACGCTGCCACGCAGGATAATTGAAGGGATTGAATTGACGCGCTTCCCGCAAGAGCAACTCCACATGTTCCTGTTTTTGTGTGCAGAAGGACAGATAATACGTTAAAGCCGATTCTTCCGCATGAGGATGATGAATGAATGAATCGTAAGCCGTCACCAGTTGAACAGGGCCTTTCCAGGGAATCTGAGCGCTGCCGCTGGCCCAATTCCAGCCGCCGAGATTGTTGCCGATTTGCCAGTGGCCATTGGGGTGTTTCCATACGAAGGCGCAGTGCCCCGGCTGTCCAATCGGGTAAGCGGGAACTCCTTTGGAACGCAGGAATCCAGCCGCGCCTTTGGAGACGGCGCCGCATACTCCTCCGTATTCCGTGTAAAGTTTCAGCGTGATGGGCTTGTGGTCATAAAAAGCGCTTCCGGCATGGACGCTGACGCCTTTGTCATTCTTTTTACGGTAGGGAATGAATCCGGGAAATCTGCTTCCGGCTTTCTCCGGCCTGATTTTTTTCCCTGCGATAAATTGCTGTGCCCATGCCAGATCTTCAAGACCTTCTTTTCCCCGGAATACGATGGCCCATTCCCAGGGTTGCAAGGTTTCTGCCTGTGGATAGCATTTGGCGTGGTGATGAGAATCCCGGTAGAAGTTAAATTTGGCGATGCATTCTTCAGGAGAAAAGATGTTTGCGACAAGGCCGGCTCCCAATGCCATGCTGAGTTCAACGGGATTGAAATTCTGATCGCTGGTATTCCAGATTTGGTAAAAAACGGAAAGAGTACTTTTGCCGGCTGGACCAGATTGGGCGAGCATGTTGAATACTTTCGGGTGGCTGGAAAGCCATTTCCTGAAGACCTGATCCTTGAGTTCCTCCTGAGTGAAAGGTTTCCCTCCTTCGGCAGTATTGAAAAACTGGTGCAGGCAGCACAATGCCGCCACTTGAGGGGATTGAATCAGTTTTCGTATTTTGTCGGAGGTAAGCGGGCCGGAATCAAGCCGGCTGCGCAGGACTTCCCGGATTTTACCGGCAATGAAGGAGGATCGCCCTGAAGAAAGCAGTGTTTGTATGTCTGCTTCATATGAAGCCAGCGTGCCAAAGCTCTCTATAGACATGAGCATGCTGAAGAGGAAAAGCCAGAGGATGTTTTTCATAAGGTATGAAAGACAGACTTAAATGCATGGCAACATAAATTGAAAAAATGTCAATAAAATATGATTTTTTTGAATATGAAAAATACATTTCATATTTCGCTTTTATATCAAAATGATATTGACGGCAAAAGGATTTTTTCAAATGGAAAATTGGGATCATTGGCTCTGAGAGACATTGGATTTTCGGAGCCGAATCCGGGATGATTTTTGTGTCTATCCCTCCCGCAAGATGATGAAAACGGGGTTCCATTCGGAAAAAGAACGGAACCCCGTGCTGAAGCGGTAAAACAGAGATAATAGTTTTCAGGTCAGATGATCTCTGCCATTGTCAAATTCCCACCACGCCGCCGATGGTCTGGATGATGACCTTGGCGACGATAGTCATCAGGATAAGGGCCACGGGGTAGGCGGTGGCGTAGCTGACCACGGGGGCCTGGGAGTCCGTCTTGCTGGCGATGGCTCCCAGGGCCGGGGTGGAGGTCATGCCGCCGCAGATGCCGCCCAGGCATTCCAGAATGTTCATCTTGAAGACCTTCATGCCCACGAAGTAACCGGCGAACATGCCGGAGCAGGTGACGATGACGCCCATGATGAAGACGGCAGCGCCGTGGGTGGCTACCGTATCCACCAGGTCCGCTCCGCCCTTGATGCCGGCGTCAGCCAGGAAGAAGACCAGCCCCAGATCCTGCAAAAGAAGGCGGGTGGGACGAGGGATGTAGCCGACGATGGGGCCCAGACGTCCGAAGTGGCCGAGCAGCAGGGCGACGATAAGGGGGCCTCCCGCAATGCCCAGGGAGATGCCCGCGCCGTTGCCGAGGCTGAAGTTGACCAGGCCCAGAATGATGCCCAGGGAGAGGCCGAAGCCCAGGGAGAGCAGGTCCGTCTGGTTCATGTCCTGGCTGCGGTGGCCGATTTTGTCCCCGTATTTGGTAAGGTTTTCCGGAGAACCGACCACAGTCAGCACGTCGTTGCGTTCCAGTGTGGTTTCCCCCGTGGGGACGAAAGTGAAGCCCAGGCGGGAAATGCGGGAGATAATGATACCGTCCGTACGCAGGGTTTTCAGGTCGCGGAGCTTGTGCCCGGCATAGTTCTTGTTTGTCAGAATCAGTTTGCGGCGCTCCTTCTGGGAGTCCATGGGGTAGGGATTGTCGCATACTTCCCCCAGAAAGGCGATGTCGTGGGGCATGGTGTCGCTGTTGCCTACGATGAGGACTTCCGTTCCTTCCCGGAACGTGTCTTCCGGAGTCAGGGGCATCAGCCTGTCGTTGCGAACCACGCGGGTGACCATGCAGTGCAGGCCGTCCAGCAGCTTGCAGTCCGCAATGTTCTGGCCTATCAGGTTGGGCTGTGTGACGCGGACAAGGCGGGAAATGATGCTGACCTCCTGTTTGGAATGCATGGCTTTGGCCTCTTTGTTGAGGTCAAAGTGCAGCAGGCGCGGCAGAAGCTGGACGAAAAGGACCACGCCCACCACGCCGAACGGATAGGCGATGCCGTAACCGATGCTAACGCCGCTTCCGGAGGCTCCCGGCAGGCTTTCCGTGGCGGCCGCCAGCGCCGGAGTGCTGGTGCATGCGCCGGCAAAGATGCCGGAAGAGATTCCCGCGGGAACTTTGAACCAGATGCCGAAAAGGCAAGTGAATAAAGCTGACACTCCTACAATCACCGCAGACATGATGGCCAGTTTGCTGCCCTGCTTGGCGATGGCGGAAAAGAAGCGGTTGCCCGCGCTGAGGCCCACGCAGTACACAAAGAGCGCCAGGCCCAGCTGCCCTACGCCGTCGGGAATGGCCAGGCGGTAGTGGCCGGCGGCCAGAGCCACGAAAAGAACGCCGGAAAGGCCCAGGTTCAGTCCGTATATTTTAATGCTGCCGAGAGCGATGCCGAAAAAGATGATTCCAAAGAGAACCAGGGTGTTATGATGGAGCAGGATATCAAACATAAAGACGGTTAGCGGTTTTGTTTCCTTCCTTGACGAAGGGCGGGGGAATGCCCGTCACGGATGAGAGTGCGTGCGTTGAAAAAGTAGAGGGTGCGGCGTATGCCTTCCAGCCCCGTCAGTTTCTCCGCAGGTAATCCAGCAGAGTGCCCTGGTCCAGGCAGGACATATAGGGCATATGGTCGATGCCCTTGTCCATGATGAACCTGGTCAGCAGTTTGCGGGCGGTCGCAAGGAGAACGGCGGGATCCCAGGGCTTTTCCAGATAGTTGTCAATGTGTGCGTCATTGACGGCCTGGATGGTGTCCGCGTGGGTGGCCTGGCCGGTCAGCAGGATTTTGCGTGTTCCGGCAAAACGGTCGTCTTTGGCGATGCCTCCAAGCAACTCTACTCCTGAACCTCCCGGCATGACGTGGTCGGAAATAACCAGTCCCGTCAGTTCTCCGTCCTGGTCGAATTCTTCCAATAGCTCGCGGCATTCGGATGCGGATTCCACCCCTTCCAGGCGGAAGCAGGAATTCAGCGGACGAAGGTCACGCAAAACGCTGTCCAGGACTTCCGGCTGGTCGTCCACGCAAATGATGTTAATTTTTTCCATGATTGTTGATGGTTGGTATGACTATCGTAAAAACGGTATGGCCCGGAACGCTCTCCAGGCGGATGCGGCCGCCGTAGCTGTCCACAATGCGCCGGACGATGGTGAGCCCCAGCCCCAGGCCGAAGGAAAGACCTTTCTTTTTGGTAGTGAAGTTGGGACGGAAAATTTTTTCATGCAGGTCCTTTGGGACGCCGGGGCCGTTGTCTGTGACGGAGACCAGAATTTCACGGGTGGTATGGGATGTCTGGTCCTTGCTGCTGATTTTTTCCACCCGGCATTCTACGTGGATGGAAGGGTTGGTGGTATTTTCTATTTTCAGCGCGTCGCAGGCGTTCTGAAGCAGGTTGATCCAAATTTGAACGAGCTCCGTCATATCTGCGAAGATGCCGGGCACGGAGTCTCTGGGAGGCAGGACCATTTCAAAATCAACGCCGCGCAGACTGGACTTGACCAGAGCAACAGCTTCCGTAAGGGAATCCGTCACGTTTACTCCTTCTTCCCGTCTGGTGTTGCCTCCCCCCAGCAGGCGAACGGAACGGACAATGGCTGTAGCGTGCCTGACAGCCAGTTTCATATCGTGCAGGTCGTGTCCCAATTCCCAATAAGGGAGATTTTGTTCCAGCTGGCTGAGGAATGGCTTGTTCAGCAGCTCCGGCTGATTCTGTATATCCGGAATCAGGGCCAGGGCCTTGGCCACGTCCTGGGAAAGCCCGTAATTTTTTTCAAACTGGCGCGCCAGTCTGCGCTGTTCGGAAGTGGATGCGGTGGAAGCCCCTTCCAACCCTTTGTTGTACAGGGTGTAGCGGAAGGCGTTTTCCTGGCGGAACATGTTGTCCAGGGTTTCCAGAACAAAGTCTGTTTTACGGGACAGGACTCCCAGGGAATTGTTGAGTTCATGAGCTATTCCGGCGGATAATTGCCCCAGGGTGGCGGCCATTTCAGAACGGTGGAGCATCCGCAGCGCTTCTTCCTTTTCCGCAGTGCGGTCAAAGACGCGGGTATTGCGCGCCGCCAGTTCATGGACAATGGCGGGAACAAACTGTTCCAGGAGCGTGCCGTAGTGTTCCACGTCCACGGCAGGGGTGGCGGTGTCGATATAGGCCAGTTCCAAATCAGTTTCCGCAATGAGATCGGAGGAGCTGCGGAACCATCCGGAAAAGAAACTCTGCACTCCCAAATAGTCTCCGGGACCGGCCCGGAACGCCTTGTAGATTTTGTGGGAAGTGGAAGCTGTTTCCGGGTCTTCTTTAACGACGTGGCGGTAGGAAACCACGCTGCCGGATAAAATCAGGTAAAGCCTTTTGTTCTGTTCCCCCTGGCGGACGACGCTGTTTCCCCTGCTGATGGCAATAATTCGGTCCGGATCGGAGAAGTACGCCAGATTGATGCGTTTTAGTTTTTTCTGGAATTCTTCCTGTTCAATGATCATAGGGCGCTTTTCCCGTTGATGTTGGCCATGCCGGGACAACATGTCCCGGCATGGAACATTACCTTACTTAAAAAGCATGGCATTGGGCAAGAATCATCATCATGACGTAGGTCAAAATCATGCCCAGGATACCCAGAATGACGCCGGAAATGGCCATTCCCTTGGAGCTGACCAAGCCGGTGGCATAGGCCAGGGCGTTGGGGGGGGTGCTGATGGGAAGGCTCATACCCAGGGAGGAGGCGAAGGCCACGGATACCAGCAGGGCGGTAACGCCGCCCATGGGAGCCAGGTTGTCACCCATGTTGACGCCGACAACGGCAATAATCGGAATGAGCAGGGAGGCCGTAGCCGTATGGCTCATGAAGGTGGCCATGAACAGGCAGATGATTCCCGTACCCACCATGAGTGGGAAGGGGGACCATTCGGCAAAGGGAATGGAGCCGATCAGGTTTTTTGCCAGTCCGGTGTCTTGCAGGGCCAGCCCCAGGGCAAAGCCGCCGGCTACCAGCCAGAGCACGTCCCAGCCCATTTTCTTCAAGTCTTCCTTGGTGATGGTTTCCGTAATGGCAAAGACGGCAATGGGAATCATGGCGATGGTATTGGAGTCCAGCCCGTGTACTCCCTTGCCCGTTACCCACAGCAGGACGGTAACGGCAAAGGTGACGTAAACGATAATGGCCTTGGGGGTTTTCAGGAATTTCCCTCCCACCTGCAGTTCCAGTTTCTTTTGGGAGATGGGGAACAGCCACAGCAGGAGAAGCCATGCAATCAGAATCATGACGATGACGAAAGGAATGCCGAACATGAGCCATTTGCCGAAGGAGACGTCCAGCCCCATACCCTGCAGCGCCTTCAGCGCGATTGCGTTGGGGGGCGTGCCGATAGGCGTTCCAATGCCGCCGAGGTTGGCGGCGATGGGGATGGCCAGGGCAAAGGCGGCGCGGCCTTTGTCTTCCGGAGTGAACAGGGCCAGCACCGGCGTCAGGATGGCGAGCATCATGGCGGCCGTAGCCGTGTTGCTCATAAACATGGAGAAAAGAGCCGTTACGGACATCAGCCCCAGAAGTACGAATTTGGGATTGGTGCCGAAGGGTTTTAAAAGTACTTTGGCCAGGTTCATGTCCAGCCTGTATTTGGTTGCGGCCGCAGCCAGGAAAAAGCCGCCCAGGAAAAGCATGATGATGGGATCCGCGAAGGTGGCCATCGTGGATTTTTGCTGCATGGTGTTGACAAATTGCAGCCCCTGGATGCGCGCGGTTATTTCCTTGCTGTACAGGCGCCCGGCCGCGGTCTTGAGCTGGGCGGCTATGGATTCCTGCCCGGCGGCTTCTTCCGTTTTTCCTTCACGGGACAGTTCCTGTGCGTTCAGATCTATTTTTTCATAAGCGTCCATGAGCTGGAACCCCAGGGTCATCCTCACTTCTTCCGCGTCCAGCTTGGTTTTCTTATTTAACCGGTTTTCGACATTTTCCTTCAATTTGCCGACTACCTCCGGATTGATCCCTTTGCCTATGGCGTCATCCAGAATGGAGGATACCGTCGCCTTGTCATAGCGCTCCGGCATCAAGAATGAGAGAGAGCCGTTGGAGACGCACAGCAGGGACAGGGTAATGACCATCACGGAGGTGGTCCAGATAGGGATGGGTTCCAAAATCCAGAAGAGCGCCGCCATGACGAACATGGCGATGACGCGGATTTCAATAGGGCTTAATTGGATTCCCCATGAAGCGAAAGGCAGGAAGAAGACGACTCCTGCGGCGGCCAGGCTGATAGCTGCCTTGAGCAGCTTGTTTTGGGTTTCACTCATGAATAATAGCTGGTAATATGGTTGGCGGGCGGAAGGGTACTTCCCGATTTTACAAATAGAAACTTTTATTTAAAAAAATTATGTCAGAGGGGACGGCTGCCGTTTCCCGGAGCTGGAGCCGGGAGCTTTCTCCGTGATGGGAAAATTGCGTAACCCTATGGGGATATGCGTGTTTAGTAAGGATAAGTCAATCATCCGTTCGGGAGCGCCGATTTGGCCGAGTGTTTCCCCTGTATTAAAAAAATTCTGAAGGTAGTAGGTTCCTCTATAGCCGCGCGACGTCAAATCCCCGCTGATCTGGTTGATTTCCTTTTCCCCGAGAAGGCCGGAGTGGATTGTCGTCCGAACCTCAAACGGGAAATTTCTATTGATCAGATAATCCAGCGTTTGAGTGAAGCAGGGGAACAAGTCCGGACGCCCGGTAATGGAGCCGAACAGTTTTTCCGGCGCTTTGTAATCCAGGGCAATATAGTCACAAAGCCCTTCCTCCACCAGCGTTTTTACCACGCCGGGCCGGGTGCCGTTGGTGTCTATTTTTACTGCGAAGCCAAGCTGCCGTATATTGCGGCAGATAGGGATAAGGTCGGGACACAGCGTGCACTCGCCTCCGGACAGAACCACCCCATCCAGAAATCCCACCCGATCTCTGAGAAAATCAAGATAGTCCGCCCGGTCTCCGGCAGGAGAATCCGTTCCCCTGACCAGGGAGACGTTGTAACAGTACTGACAAAACAAATTACAGCCTCTCAGCCAGAAGATGCAGGCCACCTTATTTGGAAAATCCAGCAAGGTGAGCGGCGTGATGTCTGCTATGCCCCGACCCGTTCCCATCGACTTCGCATATGTTGTTGGGAGAATTATCGCGGCTGTTCCGTTTGGGCGGAGCAGGAGCAGGGGCGGCCCGGTTCCACGAAGTGGACGCGGTCATGGAACTCGCCCTGTTTGCCGGCGTTGAAAGTTTCTACAGGGCGGTGATAGCCCATGACGCGCGTGTAAACGGTGCAGCGGGTCCGGTCCTGTGCGTATTTGCTTAATATTTCCTGTTTGGTCATTGTCGTATTAATGGTTGGGTTTGAAGTTGGGCGCCTATTGGAAAAAGGGATTTTATTCATGCCTGTGGATGTGGAGCAGCTCCTCATCGCAGAAGGGGCAGTATTCGTGCTCCCCGCGCAGATAGCCGTGCTTCTCGCAAACGGAGAAGAGCGGAGTGACGGTGAGGTACGGCATGCGGAAGCGGGTCAGCACTTTGCGGACAATGTCCCGGCAGGCTTCCGGGGAGCTGATGGCTTCGTTCATGTACATGTGGAAGACGGTTCCTCCCGTGTAGCAGCATTGAAGTTCATCCTGGAGCTGGAGCGCCCGGAACAGGTCGCTTGTGTGGTCCACGGGAAGCTGGGAGCTGTTCGTGTAATAACGCTGCCCCACGGGGCCGGCCTGGATGATATCAGGATAGCGTTTCTGGTCTTCGCGGGCGAAGCGGTGCGTGGTGCCTTCCGCGGGCGTGGCTTCCAGGTTGTACAGGTTGCCGGTTTCCTCCTGGTACTCCTGCATGCGCAAGCGGATGAATTCCAGGATCTCTTCAGCAAAGGCCCTGCCTTCTTCAGAGGTAATGTCCATCGTATCGTTGGAGAAATTGCGCAACAGCTCGTTCATGCCGTTGACGCCGATGGTGGAGAAATGGTTGCGGAAGGTGGGCAGGTAGCGTTTGGTGTAGGGGTACAGGCCGCGGTCATACATTTCCTGAACGAAGGCCCTTTTCTTTTCCAGGCAGGATTTGGCCAGATCCAGCAGTTCTCCCAGCCTGGCGAACAGGGCTTCCCGGTTTTGCTTGAACAGGTAGCCCAGCCGGGCCAGGTTGATGGTCACCACGCCGATGGAGCCGGTCATTTCCGCGGAACCGAAAAGGCCGCCGCCGCGTTTGAGCAGTTCCCGCAGGTCCAGCTGGAGGCGGCAGCACATGGAACGCACGGCGTCCGGCTTGTAAGCCCGTTCGTCAGGCACGCGTTCCCCTTGCTCATTGACGGTGTACTGGCTGCCGATGAAGTTCTGGAAGTAGGAGGAACCGATTTTGGCGGCGTTTTCAAACAGGAGAGGCACGTTTTCCCCTTCCCAGTCAAAGTCTTCCGTGATGTTGACGGTGGGGATGGGGAAGGTAAAGGGCTGTCCGGTGCTGTCCCCTTCCGTGAGAACTTCGTAAAAGGCCTTGTTGATCAGGTTCATTTCCTTCTGGAAATGCTTGTAGGTCAGCTCCGTCAGCTTGTTTGCCCCGCGTTCCCTCGCCAGGGCGAGCAGGTTCGCGTCTTCTATTCCTTCAAAGAGGTGTTCCCCTCCGCTGAAGGGGGCCTGGTCCCTCAGGTCGCGCGGTACAGTCCAGTCGATCGTGACATTGGTAAAGGGAGACTGTCCCCAGCGCGAGGGTACGTTCAGGTTGTAAACGAAACTGCGGATGTCTTTCTTGATGCGGGGGAAGTCCGTCTGGTCCTTGAAAACGTAGGGTGCCAGGAAGGTGTCAAAGGAGCTGAAAGCCTGGGCTCCGGCCCATTCGCTTTGCAGGATGCCCAGAAAGTTCGCCATCTGGCCCAGGGCTTCCCGGAAGTGGCGGGGCGGCCTGCTGTTCACGCGTCTGCGGACGCCGTTGAATCCTTCATTGAGCAGGTTGCGGAGGCTCCATCCGGCGCAGTATCCGGTCAGGCAATCCAGGTCATGGATGTGGTAATCCCCTTCCCGGTGCGCGGCTCCTTCCCGTGCGGAGTAAACCTGGTCCAGCCAATAGTTGGCGATTACCTTGCCCGCCGTGTTGTTGATGAGCCCCGCATTGGAATACGTGGTATTGGAGTTGGCGGCAATGCGCCAGTCGCTTTGCCCGATATATTCCTCTACCGTCTGCTTGCAGTCCACGTAGGTATTGCCGGAATAAAGGCCGCCAAGCTGTTCGCGCTGCATCTTGTGCAGGAAACGGTAGGTGATGAAGGCCTTGGCCGTGTCAAAATATCCGGAGCGGAACAGGGCGCGTTCAATCATGTCCTGGATTTCTTCCACATGCGCGCTGTCCTGATGGCTCAGCTTGGCTTCCACCTCTTCATAGATGGAACGGTTGTAGGCGGTCCCGGAACTGTGGAAGGCTTTTCTAATGGCCTCTTCAATCTTATAGCCCTGGTATTGTTCCTTTTTCCCGGAACGTTTGATGATGCTTGTTGCCATGGTGGGTGTCTCGCTTGGAAAGGGTGGTGACCGCTCATCCGCGAGCCTGGGCAAAAGCCTGGAAAGACCATAGGCAGGGGCCGACCGCATGCGCGCATTCCCGGAAAGGGTGGCATGCCGAAGACCTGTGCGTATGTTCATCCTGTCCGCGGGATGGGAATACGGCAGCATCAGGTCGTCTTCTGGCTTCCGGTGCGACATGTGATGGGGACTTCCCGGCTGCCTGGGCAGCCAGTGTCCGGTCCATCGTCTACCGGTTACAGCGGCGCGTCCGCGACGGATTTTCACCGTCTTCCGTTACCTGCGCTGGAACGCAATGAACCACAGAAAGAGACCTCCCGCAAGAAAAATGTATAAATAATGTGTTAAATAATTATTTGTATACTATATATAGTATCTGAAGATAGAAAAATGATTGATAACACAGTTTTCTTTTCCGTCATGGCACCATATATGCCCTTGCGCCCTTTTTCTGGCCTGGAGGAGAGCGGAAAAAGAAGAATTCTTTTTTACAGGGAAATTCCAACCCTTTTTTCCGTATGATATAATATGCGTTTCTTTGCCCGTTCAAAAAATAGATGGAAGAAATATTTTCTGTTGCCGGTTCTTGCTGTGTTTTCCGCAGGAACTCCTGTTTCCGGAGCTTCTGCGGACTGGAATGAAAAGACCATCCGGGACAACCTTCAGCTGGTGGCGGAATGGCAGGCGAAGCATCCTAAAAGACGTTCTCCGCTGCATTGGACTTACGGAGCCTTTTATTCCGGCCTGGCGCAGTATGGCCTGTCCGTTCCGGAAGGTCCGGGGCTGCCGTTGCTGAGAAAAGCGGGAGAAGAGTAGGAATGGAAGACCCTGAATCGGCATTATCATGCGGACGACCATGCCGTGGGGCATGCCTAGATGGAGATGGCGATGGAAGACGGCAATCCCGCCGCAGCTGAAAAGATTCGCGCCGTGCTGGACAAGGTGATGAACCGGCCTTCCTCCGCTTCCCTCCAATTCCTGACTCCGGGCTGCCAGGACCGCTGGAGCTGGTCGGACGCCCTGTTTATGTCCCCTCCCGTGTTCGTGAAACTGGCGGCCTATACCGGAGACCGCCGTTATCTGGAGTTTATGGATAGGGAATACAAGCTTACCTGCGACTATCTTTTTGACCGGGAGGAGGGCCTGTTTTTCCGGGATTCCCGCTATTTTACCGTTCCGGCGGCAAATGGGAAAAAGATGTTCTGGAGCCGGGGCAACGGCTGGGTGATTGCCGGATTGCCTCTTATTTTGCAGGACATGCCTGCGGATTGGCCTTCCCGCCCCTTTTATGAAGACTTGCTTAAACGTCTGGCGGCAGCCCTGAAAAAATGCCAGTCGTCCGACGGTTCCTGGCATGCGAGCCTGCTGGATCCGGACGAACCTCCCTTGAAAGAGATGAGCGGCACCCTTTTTATCATGTACGGGATGCTGTGGGGAGTGAACCAGGGATATCTGGATGCGGATGAATACCTTCCCTCCATCCGTAAGGCCTGGAAGGCCGCCTGTGATGCGGTCAGCAAGGAGGGCGCGCTGGGATGGGTACAGCCTATTGCGGACAAGCCGGGCCATTATTCCGGGAAAGATACGGAGGTGTACGGCGCAGGGGCCTACCTGATGGCCGGGAGTGAGTTGCGTAAATATGTCATTGACCGGGATCATCCGCAGAAGAAGACCGTGACCGTTACGAATCCCCTGGGCAGGTTCCGCCCTGCTGAGACCGTGTCGGTTCCATGGCCGTCCGGAGGTTCCGGTGATGCCGCCGGCCTTCGCGTTTTTGACGTCCGTCACGGACGTGTTATCCCGCATCAGCTGGCGGATACGGATGGTGACGGAACAACGGATACCCTTTTGTTCCAGAGCAATTTCCGGCCCGGAACGGTTCGTGATTTCTGGATTCTGGAGAATTCCTGCCTGGGCGAAGCGCCTTCCGCGGATGTCTGTTTCAGCCGTCCGGTACCGGAGCGGCTGGATGATTTCGCATGGGAAAATGATCTTACGGCGCACCGGATTTACGGTCCGGCCGTCGCCAGGCCTGCCCCTGAGGGAGAGGGCCTGGTTTCCAGTGGGACGGATGTATGGAGCAAGCGCGCAGGCGCTCCCGTTATCAATGAATTTTACAAACGGGGGGATTACCACCGGGATCACGGTCGGGGACTGGATATGTACAATGTAGGTCCGGGGCGGGGCTGCGGCGGCATTGCCGTGTTCAGGGATGGAAAACCGCATGTGTCCGGAAACTGGGCCAGCGCCCGGACATTGTACAATGGCCCGGTCCAGACCGCTTTTGAGGTGGTTTATGCACCGTGGGACATTGGCGGCGGCGTGCGTGTGGCGGAGACGCGGAGGGTGACGCTGGATGCGGGAAACCGTTTCTCCAAAGTCCGCAGCGTCTTGAACGTCCGGGGGGCTGAAACGGTGAAGGCCGGTGTGGGAATGGATACCGGAAAGCGCAGAAATGATTATGAAGCAGTTATGGAGGACCGGGAGTCCGGCGGCCTGATGACCGCATGGAGCAGGCCCCGGAAGGATGACGGATGGCTGGGGACCGCCGTAATCGTGCCCTGGGTTCCGGAAGGCCGTGCGGTGGATGCGGAAGGCTGTACCTACTTGCTCAGGAAGGTCGCGAACGGAGAACCCTTTGAATGGTACATGGGGGCGGTTTGGGACAAGGCTTCTCCCCTTCGGTCCGCTGCCGGCTGGGAAGCGGAGGCTCGCCGTGTCCGGGAGTGCATCGGCCATCCTCTGCAAGTCCGGGTGCGGTAGGAGCCGCCGCATCCTGTTGTTTCTCGCGGAGCGCGTGGAGGCTTCCTCTTGTTACGGCTGGGGCGGTGCGGGAATGGGCAGCCATTCCGCCAGCGTTTCCGGCTGGAGGGGGGCCGGAGTTTCCCGCGCGTCCGGAGAAGCCAGATTCAGGTCGTTCCTGACGATTTCCGACCGGATGGAAGCCAGGGAAAGAAGGGTATGGAAGATGTGGTCGTGGGAGACGGCTTTCAGCCGGTTGGCTTTCAGGGCGCGCACCATGTCCGGATAGCGTGAGGCGAAAGCGTCCGAATACCAGATGAACATGGCAGGCCGGTAAACAGGCGGCAGGATATGGCCCTGGAACATTTTTCCTTCCTCTCCCAGCGCTACGCCGTGGTCGGAGCAGTAAAAATAAATGGCGGGCCTGTTCTTCAACAGTGCAATCATGCGGTGAATGGAGGCATCCAGGTCGACGATGGAATTGTCATAGGCATTGACGGTTTCTTCCAGACGGGCCTTGGGGTCGTCCATATTGCAGGATGCCGGGGTAAAACGTTCCGCCTGCGCGGGATAGCTGAACGCCATATGGCTCCCGTTATTGTAAATGATATAAAGCTGCCTGTTGCGGCCGAAGTTTTTCAGGGATTCCTCCATGACCAGGGAAGTTCGTTCCTGCATCATTCCGGGCGTCTGGTGCTGGAGCGGCGTCTGTCTCCGTTCACGGCAGTTCCGTGTCAGGATGCCCAGGGAATAATCATGAATGGAATCTCCGCTCAGGTCCATGATACGGACGGTGCGGAATCCGTGTTTGTTGAACAGGTCAATGAAGGAGGAGTGACCGGGAGTGCGGCGGTACAGTTCCGCATCCGTAAACATGCCGATGGCGGAAATTCTGGTCACGATGCCGAAGGAAGTGGCATGGGGGAAGGAAACGACGTTGGGCTCTCTGGAAAGCCGGGGCATTGTGTTCCGATGGTAACCGTTCAGGGGAAGATGGTCCCCCCGGACACTCTCCCCCATGTGGAAAACCACGGCCAGGTCGTCTGGGGCTTCGCACTGGGAAAGGGGCTCCGCGCAGGACGGAAGGTTCCGCAATGTGTTGAAACGCCCCGCATCCTGGGTGATGTATTCGTCCGCCAGTTTGCACGTCATTGCAATATCCACGAGAGGCCAGCCTTTTGCCTTGTCAGACGTGTAGTAAAGATAAAGGGGTTCCGAGCTGTAGGAGGCTGCCGGAATGCTCAGCAGCAGAAGGGCCGCGTACAGGCCCCAAATGCATGCCAGTGCGCCCCACGTGGCTTTTTGGCGCAGGGAACGGCGGCTCCAGTAGATGGCCAGGTAGATAAACCCGGCCAGAAGCAGGGTTCCTGCAATGGAAGCGGGGGTGCAGAAGGCGCAGGCTTCCTGGAAATTGGTCTCCGCCATGCTGGAAAGCACGGAAAGGTTCAGGACCAATCCGTACCGCATCTGCATCATGTACAGGCCCGCATTGAACAGAATGATGGCGGGAAGAAGGACATAGGCGGTGAAGCGGTATTTCAGGCAGAGAAGAATGGTGCCGCAGAGCAGGGATGCGGAGCAGGCGATGCCCATGCTGCTCATCAGCAGGCTTTGGCCATCGTTGAGCACATAGGGATTGGCCGCCAGCGCCGCCGCAAGCCCGGCTGCCCACAGGCAGCGCATGCGGCGGGGAATGAACGCGGCGCGCAGAGCCTGGCAGACAGCGGCCGACAGGCCGTATGCGGACGGATACCGTTCTGCGGAACCGGCGGATGCATGGGGAGGGATCATCGCAAAGGAGGGATAAAGAATGCTTCCTGCTTAAAGCGAAGAAAAATTATAAGAGTTTTAAAATGAATCGCAAGCAGAATGTTGGAGAAGCTTTTTCCGATGTGGGCCGCCTCCGTAAAAAGGGAAGGGTTTTCTTCCATGGACTGCTGCGGCAAAAACAGAAAACCGCCCGGAATGTTCCGGGCGGTTCCTGGGTGCCGAGGACGGCCTCCGGTGCTCAAACGGAATTTATCCGATGACGAGGAATTTTTCAGCCTTGGTGCCGCAGAGGGGGCACGCATCCACGCCTTCCAGAGATTTGAACGTGTCTCCGCAAACCAGGCATATCCAGTATTGCCTGGGCAGGGAACTGGTATCTCCGCTTTCCAGGGCCTTCAGGGCGACGGAATAAAAATCGGCATGTTCTTTTTCCGCTTCCGTGGCCCACGTGAAGGAACGGACGGCGGCTTTCTGCCCTTCTTCTTCCGCCACAGCGATGAATTCCGGATACATGCTTTCAAATTCATGGGTTTCCCCGGCAATGGCGGCTTTCAGGTTTTCGGCGGTGGTTCCTACATGGATCTGGATATCGATGGGCTCCATTGTTGCTCCCAGCTTTTCCAGAACCTTGTTGTGGTTGGCGGCGTGGACGGATTCCGCCTTGGAGGCGGCTTCAAACAATTTCTGAATAAGGGGCTGCCCTTCCTGGGCGGCTTTGGCGGCATAGGCCGCGTAAGTGGCGGAGGCGGTGCTTTCGCCCGTAATGGCAGCTTTCAGGTTTTCTATGGTCTTAGTCATCGGAAATAAATTTATAATAATTCTAAAAAGATGCAACTGAAAAAATCCTTCAAGGGAGGAAAAAACGCAAATTCCTCTTTCTGCGGCATCACGGGGAGCCGTTACACAATGATTCATTGACGCGTGCATGGCGAGCCTGTACAACGGAAACGTTATGAAGAGCATTGTAACAATTAGTTCGGCATGTGCCCTGGCATTTGCAGGTATGGCTTCCGCCCAGGATGCCCCGGCTCCGGCCGCTGAAACTCCTGCCGCGCCCGTTGCGCCGGCCGCTGAAGTTTCCAAGGAAGCGAAGGAAGCCGCTGATCAGATGCTGGCGTTGATGAAGGAAATGTCCGCCACGCTCAGCACGGTGAAGGACAAGGCCACTGCAGACGCGGCTGCGGAAAAGATGGCAAAAATCAATGAAAAGGGGGAAGCCCTTTCCAAGAGCGCCCAGAAGGTTCAGGCTGAAATGGATGCCGCCATGCAGGCACGCCAGGCCGAGCTTCTGCCCATTTTCATGGGCATGATGACTGACATGCAGCGTTTGCAGCAGGCCGACTTTTACGGAAGCCAGGCCCTGAAGGACGCCATGAAGCAGACTGGCGCTGCCGGTCCGGAAGAAGATGTGGAAGTGGAGGAAGATGTGGAGGTAGAAGCAGTTCCGGCCCCCGCTCCCGCCCAGAAGGAAGCGTCCGCCCCCGCCGCCAAGTAACTTTCTTTTTCAGGATTGTCTCTCCTCCGGCATTGCGAGATGCCGGAGGATTTTTTTATGGAAGGGCCATCTGAAAAAGCCTCCGGGGGGGTGACGCAGGAACCTGCGGTATGCCTGGCCGAATGGGAGAGGACGGTGTCCGGAGTTTGCCGGAACATTTGAAGGAGGCTGAAAACAGGCAGGCCGCCTCCGTTTCCGGTGCGGCCTGCCGGGTAGTGATGAATGAATGGCCAGACCTGTTATTTGGCCTTTTTCTTCTTGGCAGCGGCTTTGGCGGGCTTGGCTGCCGTTTTTGCGGCCTTGGCGGGTTTTTCCGCCGGGCATTCGTTGACGGAGTTCCAGGACCAGTCCCATTTGTCCACGTTCATGGCGCAGGCGGTCAGAAGCGCTACGGAAGCGTCCAGGTCGTCTTTGTGAGCCATTTCAATAACCTGGTGCACATTGCGGGTGGGAACGGAAATGGCCCCGGCAATGGAACCGCCCGGAACGAATTTCTGCATGGCTCCGGCATCCGTGCCTCCCGCCGGCAGCATTTCCGTCTGCCATTTAATTTTGTTGGCGTCTGCCATGGCCTTCATGAACTTGACCATGCGGCGGTCTGCAATGACGGAACCGTCATACAGCTTGATGGCGGCGCCTGCGCCCAGGTGGGAAACCTGGTCGTGCGCCGGAGTTCCGGGAATGTCACAGGCGATGGTGACGTCCAGGGCAATGGAGAAATCCGGTTGGATGTCCAGCGTGCCGGCCTGCGCGCCCCTCAGGCCCACTTCCTCCTGAACGGTAAAGGCGGCCACGAAGTTGCAGGAGGGTTTCTTCCTGGAAGCCTTGATGGCGCGGAGGGCTTCAATCAGCACGTAGCACCCGGCGCGGTTGTCCAGAGATTTGACGTTCACGCAATCCCCCATTTCCACCAAATCCCGTTCGCGGGTAACGGAGTCGCCCACGGAAACGTATTTTTCCACTTCCTCTTTGCTCATGCCCAGGTCAATGAAGAAATCGGTCACTTCCGGCAGCTTGGTGCGTTCCGCCGGAGACATGACGTGGATGGGTTTCACGCCCATGACGCCGATGAGGTCTTTTTTGCCGTGGACGATGACGCGCTGAGCCGTCAGCGTCTTGGCGTCAAAGCCGCCCAGAGGCAGGAATTTGATGAACCCCTTGTCGTCGATGTGGCGAACCATGAACCCGATTTCATCCATGTGGGCGGCGGCCATCATGGTCTTTTCCGTGTTTTTGCCTTCTACGATGGCAATCACGCTGCCCATGTTGTCCACGCGCACGGCGTCCACCAGCGGGGCCACTTCCTGAATGATGAAATCACGGATTTTGTCTTCAAACCCCGGAGCGCCCGGAGTCACGCAAACCTGACGAAGCAGTTCCAAATTCATAATGCCGCCAATGTAATGGTTTTCATGAAGGTTGGCTAGCCCATAATGCGGCCTCCGGAAGGGGAGCCCGCAGGAACCCGTTTGCCGTGCTTAACGGCGTTCCCGGGTAATGACGGCCTCCGGTTGTGCGGGGGCTCCGTTGTCCGGCCTTTTGTAGTTGACGTTATGGGCGTCCAGAAAGGGAAGCTGGCGGTCGAGGCGCTTGCGGAAGTCCTTCTCGTTTTTCTGATCTTTGGGGGTCCAGGCTACTTCAGCGAGCGCCAGGGCGCGGGGGAAGACATGATATTCCCATTTCGGCAGGTTAGGGATGTACTCCGTCCAGATGTTCGCCTGGCAGCCCAGAACCTGTTTTTCCCGTTCCCGGGGCGTTCCCTGCGGGACGGGGTCCAGCCCATAAACGCGCTGCCAGGTCAGGTTGTCGTTATTGATGGTTTCATACTCCGGTACTGAAGGTTTGCCGGGCCCCTGGTCATAGTCAAAGTACAAGTGGCTGTTGGGCGTCATCACCACGTCGTTGCCCTGTTCCAGAGCGTGCCGCGCGCTGTTCGGCATCCAGCTGCGCCAGACCATCATGGTGGCGGTGGGGGAGAGGCCTCCTTCCTGGATTTCATCCCAGCCGATGAGCCTTTTTCCGCGGCTGTTGATCATTTTTTCCACGCGGCGGATGAAGTAGCTCTGGAGTTCGTGCTCGTTGGCCAGGCCGTTGTCCCTCATGACCTGCTGCGCCGCGGGGGACTGCTTCCACTGGTCCTTGGGGGCTTCATCCCCGCCGATGTGGATATAGGGGCTGTCCGGGAACAGGGCGCACACTTCGTCAATGACGTCTTCCAGAAAACGGAAGGTTTTTTCCGTGGGAGCGAAGGTGTAGGGATGCACGCCCCAGGTTTCCTGCACCTTGGGCGCATAGCCCGGAATGTCCGTGTTGCCCAGTTCCGGATACGCGGCAATGGCGGCGGAGGCGTGGCCCGGCATTTCCACCTCCGGAATGACGGTAATGCCGCGGTCTTTGGCGTATCGCACCACTTCCCGGATTTCTTCCGGAGTGTAATGGCCGGAGTAGGGCGCGCCGTCCGCCTTGTTGCGGCTGCCGATGACGGGGGGATGCGCCCGGGGGGCTCCCACGGTGGTCAGCCTGGGGTACTTGGAGACCGGGAGCCTCCATCCCTGGTCGTCCGTCAGGTGCCAGTGCAGGGTGTTGAATTTGTACCTTTCCATCAAATCCAGAATCTTTTTGATGTCCCGCACGGGCATCATGTGGCGGCAGCTGTCCATCATCAGGCCGCGCCATGAGAAGCGGGGCCGGTCCTCCACGTCCAGCCTGGGCAGGGCCGGATCTCCATTCCTGTCGGCAGCGACGCTTTGTACAAGGGATTGAAGGGCATACAAAGCGCCATTCACGGAACCGGAGGCAATGGAGATGGAATCCGGCGTTACGGCAAGGCGGTAGCCTTCCCTGCCCAGGGACGCGTCTTCCGTAAAGATGATGTCCGCTTTGTTTTTAACCAGCACCGTATTGATTCCATTATCGCGGAAAATCCGTTCCGCCTGCCTGGAAAGCGGATTTTCTTCCGGGAGCCTGACGCCGTTTTTCAGGGAAAAGCCGCTTTCTCCGGTTTGGGCGCGCAGGGCGGCGGGCCGGGGAATCATATGGGGCGTTTCGAGAACCGGAGCGGACGGGGCGCCCCAGCAAACAGAAAACAGGCTGACAACCGTGGCAGGAAAAATACACTTGGAAATCATAGCGTACGTAAATACGCGGCATTTTCCGGAAAAATTCCGTTTCGGGGTTATTTTTGCAAATGCAGAGAAAACCGGCATATGAAAATAGCGGTTGTTCCGCCCGGGCGCCTGTGAGAGTATTCCCGCGCTATGAATGAAGCCGCTTCCCCCCGCATCAGGAAGACGATGGTATTTGTGCTGCTGGCGCTTTTTCTGGGCCAGTTCGGAAGCGGTGTGTATGATCTCATTTTCAGCAATTTCCTGCGTGATGCCCAGCATCTTGACGTGGAGATGCGCGGGCTGATTGAATTCCCCCGGGAATTGCCCGGCATCCTGTCTCTTTTTGTGGTCAGCCTGCTTTTCATGTTTAATGAGGTCCGCATGGCCGGGGTGGCGTGCCTGCTGATGTTCGGCGGCATGTACGCGCTGGCTTTCTGCGGCGCCGGAACCAGCCTGTGGACTTTGTCTGCGTGGATTTTGACGGTGAGCCTGGGTCAGCATATCCTGATGGGCATGATTGACACCATTGTCATCCATACGGCGAGGCCGGAAAACCGCAGCCTGCGGCTCGGCCAGATGAAGGCTCTGGGAACGGCCGCCGCGCTGCTGGGCGCGCTGTGCGTGTGGATCAAGTGGAAATTCAATCAATCTTTTGCCGTGGACTTTTTCGTCACGGGGGGCGTGTGCCTGTTGGCGTCCCTGTTTCTGAGCCGGGTGAAGACGCCCGTCTTCCCGCAGCGGCGCGGATGGAGGCAATGTTTCGTCTTCAAGCGCAGATATGCCGTTTATTATGGATTGGAAATTCTGCACGGCATCCGCAAGCAGCTTTATCTGACCTTCGGTTTCTGGCTGATGGTCAGCACGCTGGGCCAGTCTCCCGGATATATCGGAAAAACCCTGCTCATGGCCGGCATCATCGGGCTGGTTACTCAACCCCTGATCGGCTGGAGCATCAAGCGCTACGGGGAACGGAAGGTGACGATTTTCGACAGCGTGGCGCTGTCCCTCCTGTGCCTGGCATACGCCTTCGCTCCGGAACTGCTGCCCCTGCATTGGGCCGTGGGGGTAGTGACCGCCTGCTTTGTCCTGGACAACCTGCTGTTTGCGCTAGGCATGGCCCGGAGCACCTACGTGGCCCGCATCTGCGAGAAGCCGGAGGACATTACGCCAAGCATTTACACCGGGCTGGCCATCAATCATGTGGCTTCTATCGCTTACGGCGTGCTGGGCGGCGTGATCAGCGCCCTGAACTGCGTCTGCTCCAAGGGCGACAAGATCCTGATCCTCAGCCCCACCTACGGCGGTTTCACCATGAGCCTGAAGAACAACGGCTACGAGGCTGTCCACAGCCCGCTGGTCAAGGATGAAAACGGCGTGTGGCGGATGGACTTTGAGGAC
>ENA-OPTB01001078-OPTB01001078.1-human-gut-metagenome-genome-assembly--contig:-NODE-1078-length-22761-cov-9.829120_pt1 | contig 22761 bp, 21 predicted proteins | sample MGYA00241810_ERZ501911 | MGnify/ENA primary metagenome ERZ501911 (study PRJEB25962, sample SAMEA2042304) | human gut metagenome | biome: human gut; feature: human-associated habitat; material: faeces... | reverse complement strand
AAGCCGCTCTTTGTCACGCCCGTGGCTTTAGCAATCTCTGTTATAGTCATCCCGGTGGTGCGGAACAGGTCAAGAGCCTTTGCATATTTCGCTACCGTCTCAGGCTTCGGTCCGTAGGCGGTACCGTTTCCGGCAAGTCTGCCCGGCTTGCGTGAGCCGAGTTTGCGTTTGGCTTCGGCTCGTTTCTTCGCCTTAGCCTCTATCACATCCTTGTGGTAGTAGCGCAGGTGCTGTCCCAGTCCGCTGACCGACACCCGGCACAGCTCCGCCACCTCATCGAGGGTCAGCTCGGAGGTGCGGTACAGCTCGACCGCTCCTGCATATTGTTCCGAACATTCCGGGCGTGCCCCGCGCCGGATGTTGTCGTTGATGCCCAGTTTGCGGCGCAGTGCTTCACGCCTGACGGGAATGTCCGGATAATGGGTTCTCATGAAATTGGCAAGTGCCGTGCCGTCCACGCGGAACTTCCGCGCCACCTGCGAGACGTTCAGGTCGATGTATTCCATCATGTCGCACGCCGCCACAGCTTCCTTGTATTTGGCATGTGCAGGAGCCGTCTGACGTCCTGCCGCCTTGATGCATCCGTCCTCCTCCATGCCGTTGCGACACAGCACCAGCTCGCGCCGGTACCGCCTCAGGTAGGCACCCAGCGCCGTAGCCGAGACGCCACACTCCCCCGCAATGTCCTTCAGCGAGCGCTCGGTGGAGATATAGAGGGTGACGGCTTGGGCGTACTTTTGGTGGAGGGTCAGTTTCGACAACGTTCCAACAGTTCTTCGTACAAACGGAAGTAGTCGGCATAGCGGTCCTCCTTCCGGAAATGTGCCAGCGCATGACTGCGACAGGCATCGCGATAGGCATCCTTGCCTCTGGCTGCGACCGTGCGGGCTGCCCGGAGCAGTCCAGCGACATCCCCCTGCTCCACAACGAAACCGGTCTCACCGGTGACAGCCTCGACGCTGCCTCCCGTGCGATAGGTCACCACCGGCGTGCCACAAGCAATGGCTTCCAGATTGACCGTCGGGTAATTGTCCTGCCAGGTAGGATTGACAAAGATGTCGGCAGCCGCATACAGTTCCGCCAGCTGATGCACGTTCTCCGTACGGGCAATACCGACAACATTCTCCGGGAGTCGCTTGCCCTCTTCCGGCTTGATGCCTACCAGCACAATACGTTCCTCCCGGTCCAGCAGCCTGGCAAGTTCAAGAAAGTCATGCAGCCCTTTCTCCCGGCTCCAGATGCTCGCCACTCCCAGCAGGATGCGTTTGCCTTGCAAGCCATAGCGTGCCTTGGCCCTTTCAGGCTCACAAGGTGCAAAGACCTCGGTATTGATGCCGTTGTGAATGACACGGAACTCGTAATCTCTCAGGAATGACTGTTGCATCTCCCCTTTCATCCATTCGGACACCGGGACAATGATCAGTCTGTCTTTCGGCATGGAAGTGAATGCCGTCCGCTTGTCCGCATAATTCTGCCGGCTACGGTCGCACAGCCAGCTCGTCGGGAAATCCTTCCGCTGCGGACAATGATTGCATCCCGTCCGCCATTTGTCACAATGTATATAGGAATAGTAGTAGCAATGTCCGGTGTACAGCCAGCAGTCGTGTACGGTCCAGACCACCGGCGTGTCACAACGGGACAAGTAGTCGAACAGCACCCGGTAATTGAGAAAATAGCCATGCAGGTTGTGAATGTGGATGATGTCCGGTTTCAGCTCCTCCATGCGGTCTATCAGCCGTTCCGTAGCCCCACGGGAAGCCAACCCGTGCCGGTCAAACAGACGCGTCATCACCCCATGCCAAGCCACACTCCATCCATTACCCACGGGGAGCAGCTGTGAACGGCAAGCCTTGATACCATCCCGTCCCCTGCTGTACGCCACATAGCTTTCCCAGCCATTGTGTATCGCCAGTTCGCCAATCTCCTGCATGATGCGCCCCGTAGATGTGTTGGTGCGCAATACCGGATTTATCTGAAGCAACCGTTTCATCTTTCGACTAACGAAGTAAACAGACGGACCCATTGGTCCATCACGACCTTCTCCGAATAGGTGTCCACCACCTTCAATGCCTCTTCCGACAACTGCTTGCGGTAGGTCTCGTCACCCATCACCCGCATCATGGCCTCAGCCAGTCCCTGAATGTCTCCATCGGAGACCAACAAACCGTTGCGCCCGTGCCGGATGATGTCACGAGGACCGCATTTGAAATCGAACGCTACCACAGGCAATCCACAAGCCATGGCTTCAATCATAACCATCGGGAAGCCCTCATAATGGGAACTCATCACCAGCAACGCACTGTGTGCATACTCCCGTCCAATCTCTTTCGTGGGTTCATGGAGGCAGGCAGTGTCCTGCAGCCCCTTCTCTTCAATCAGCTGTTGCAACATCCCGCGCCATTCACCTTGTCCGAAGATGTCCAGCTGCCAGTGGTGAAACATCTCCTGACGCTGCACTTGCTCCCAAGCCTGAATGAGCCGATCAAAACCTTTCTGATAATCGAGCCGTCCCACGGCAATCACGCGATGAGCTGAAACGTCCGAATAAGCATGCCCCAAATGCAACGCTGCATTCGGTATGACTTCAATGTTCGGAAGCTTCCCCCAGTATCCCCGGTCTTCCCGCGTCAACACGACAAACTTGTCAAAACGGCGCACAATACGCTCATCCTGCCAGGTCCGCCATCTGTCAATTATTCCCAATATTCCCGTTCGCCCATATTGGATGCGGAAGAACTTGCAGAAGTGCAATTCGAGCACCTTCCTGCTGCCATCCTTGATGTCCGGCAAAAAAGATGATTCCGAGGGATAGAGAGAGACAACAATATCCGCCTTCTCCCGTTGCAGCAATTCGCCCAATCGACGCTTGTGCAATCTGCGTCGCCTCAGGTATCCCGCAATCTTCCCCCACGGACTCTTTACATTATCATCGGAATAATTGATGTCCAGGTCAATCATCCTCACCCCGTCCGGCAACGGATAAAACGAGGGTCTCCCCTTCTGGTCAGTAGTTACAATCGTAATCTGCCATCCCAATTGGCTGATCAGATAGGTTACCTTATTGACCAGAACCCGTTCCATTCCTCCAGGATTGCAGAGGGAGTGTGTACAGTAGATGAGGTTCATAAAGAATATTCTTAAGATAAAAACCTTATCACTTTTGCCGGATTGCCTCCGGCTATGCAGTTGGCAGGAATACTTTTTGTCACAACAGAACCCGCAGCAATAATACTACGTGCACCTATAGTGACTCCTTTCAATATGATACAATTGACACCAATAAAGACATCATCTTCTATAATTATCGGGCTTGATGCACCTCGGTCTGTCCTCGGGCTTCTCCTATTGACATAATTCATATCATGAGCATCTGTATCTATCAAGATGCAATTTCCTCCAATCTTTACATTATTACCGATGGCAATCCTTTGATGACACCATAAAACAGTACTACTCATCCCCACATTATTACCAATACTAATATCTGCATCCCATGCAGCATAGATCATTCCTCGTCGATTTGAACATAAAGCATTTATCCCCCAGCCTGATGAATAATACAAATCATTGCCTATTTTTAAACTTGCTGTCGGGAATAAATTTATATATAACTTACCATGAATCACACAATGCTTACCATATTCCACGCCATATAAACGAAGGCGCAACAAGTTATAATACGAACTTATGCGATTCCTAGCCCTTTTTAGAAACCGTACTATATGCCTGAATATCAACATTACTATTTAACGAATAATTATCCTCCTTACTTACACAGAGAAATGGAGCAAACACAAGAAATATATCAGTTGCAACCTTAAACCAGCCTATGAAATTCACCATTAAAAGCAAGAAGAAAAGCATCTTGAAATTGGAGAACTTAGACATACATATTTTTCCGCATACTAAGAAAAATAATATAAAAGCTGCCAAACCAATTATCCCAAAATAGAAAAGGAATCGAATATACCCGATATCTGTTCCCATATAAAATCCATGATAAGAAGGTCCTGTATAGTATGGATCCCCGCCTGTCTCAGCTAATGGATTGGAACAATAGCCATCACCAATTATCCAGGTATGGAAAGTTTCGGGGAATTGGATCATATGATTTAATAAGATATCATTCGAGCTGACATACCATTTTCCATGTTCAAACAAAGAAAAAAATCCTTCGAAACCAAATCGAATATTATTATGGAATGTGGCATCTACATTATATAAATAGATCATTCCTACTATCGATACCACAACAATAGCCAAAGACGCCATGAATTGCCAATTCAATTGTTTTATACTAAACGTCTTACAAGAATACAACCAATAAACAATGGACAAGACAATACCCATTGTAGTGGTCCTCGCAATCATATTGCCTATAACACCTATAATTAAGAATGCAACAACATAACAAATAAAATATTTTTCCAGATGTACTTTCCGTATATTAACCATCAAATAAGCAATCATCACAAGTACAGCTGAAAAACGTAAGCCTGCAACATCCAATGCTGCTCCAATACCGGACAATCGACCTTCCGTAATCCCCATAAATTTCTCTCCTCCTAAAACACTGCTCACAGCTGTGAACATCGGAGTATACATATTCATGATATATGCCAAAACACATTGTATCACACACACCGATATCAAATAATTGCAAACGATGGGTATGGAAACCTTTCCATGCACTAACTTTATGGTTCTTATAACGGTGTAAGCTCCACCAAGCCACACCCACATCGACATAATATATCCTGTAAAAGAATGGTCCGGAGTATTATTGACAACGATCGATATATACGATACAAAAGAAACACAAAGTGCAGACAGAGACAACCATAAGAAGGCCTTATCTATTTGCCCGCTTCTATGCCTCGCTAGATTGAAGCCCAATATAATAAGGCTTATTCCTGCTAAAACCATCTTCGTATTTATTCCCGGTAAGAAAATAAATTCAATTGGAAAGAAATAGAAGTCGGTAATGAGTATTGAAAAGATAATTAATAAAAAGTGCTTCATAACTAACGGAATATTATTCCATATACAAATTTTATTATGACCTGATAGTAAAGCCGGACAATCCAAAATTGCTTTTTATATGCGCACCATTGGATAAACCTACTTCTAACAGATACATATTTATTTCTCCAGATGTATTTATTGGCTTCTGGATACCATGATGACCAAAGGCTATACATAGATTTATCCGGCATAATAAGAAATGGGAACTTTGCTTCCAACTTTAAGAAAGCAATTTCTTTATCTAAAGAATTTCCAAACATTCCTCTGATAAACTCCGCAGTTCTATCCACATTATGATGTAAAGCATTGAAATGGACCATAGAAGGTACTCGTGTAAATGAGCTCTCATTCAGTTTTACATAATGATAGAATGCCTGCGGCACATAAGCCACTTTTCCAGCACAGGCAAACAGCATCATCATAGTTTGGTCTTCCCCCATACCGTATCCCGATGGAAAATAGATATCATTATCAATATAGAGACTACGACGGACCAACTTATTCCATACGTTGTATTTCATACCACCTGACAACATCGCTTTCAAGGCATCAATCGACGATGAAAATGATGGCTGTTTCATGTAACGTTCATTCTGTTCAAAAGTAAGGAACCAATCACACCACACGATGTCAGCCTGAGTATCTTTAGCCTTTTCATATAACACCTCAAGCATGTCCCTTTCCATATAATCATCACTATCACAATGATACACATATTCACCAATTGCAGCCATAAGTCCAGTGTTACGTGCAGCCGGCAAGCCTTTATTTTTAGTATGCTCCAATATGTGTACATTACGGTTAGCATATTCTGCCAATACCGATGAAAGGACTTGCATGCTCCCATCAGTGGCAGCATCGTTTACAAAAATGTATTCTACATCTTGCAATGTCTGCTCCATTAATGATTTTGCACAACGTCCAATAAAACGCTCCACATTATAAACAGGTACAATAATTGAAACCTTGCACATAATCTTTATAAAGCTATCCACCCTTTACACAATAATTTGCAGGATGTATACTCATTGCAACTTTCAGGATTAAACCAAATATTCGGACAAATGACAATTTTATTTCTGTTGGCATTCAGATAAGCTCCCCACCAGCTATATGTACTGTTTGATATGATATTGTATTTGCAACGACTCATCAGTTGCATATCAAAATGACTGCCCCAGCCATAAACTGGATTTCCTTCAACCATTTTATAATCAAAATCCGTAAAGTTCCTTCTCACCCAATCGGCGTTATCCGTAAATACATAAAAACGTGGGTCTTTTACTTTCCCTTTTATTTCTGCTATTGCCTTTCTGTAATAATCCATTGTACATGTATTTTGATACCAGATACGTTGCTGATAATCATTACCCTTCCTCACATGTATAGCCACAGACTCACATTCTTGCATTTCTTTTTCCAGTTGAAGATGACGCAAATCTGTGAAAGGAAGAAACGAAAAGCATTGTTTCACTTTTTTGCAGACACCTTCCACCATCGCAGCACTTTGAAACACCCCTATGATATATTTATCTTTTCTATCATCATCAATCTGCAAGTCTGTATCAAAGGCCGTCGACATGGTTATGACATTGGTTAATGATGGCAGATATTTACGCCGCAGCTTGGAAAGAAGATTTGCCCCTCCTCCCAATATGAGAACTCTAAAATTCGAGACCTGGTCGATTTCCGCATATGGAAATATATCATTCCACGGTACATTTTCATGAGGCAATGTTGCCGACTTGTAGAAATCAACTTTCACATTATAGCCTCTTTCTTTCAAAGACAAATAAAAGGCATATTGAAACATACGGTTAGCCAAACCACAGGCCATATTCACAATTATCATTGCCTCAAATCATTCTTTTACCATAAACAAAATACCGAATAAGAATCTTAATTCTCTTCCATAATGAAAGTTGATCGAGCTCATTCAATCTACTATAGAAGAAATCAAAATAGAATTTTTCATCAAAGAAAGGTGACTTACGATAATACTCCCACCAAATATCAAAATTTACTGAATATTTCTGCCATGGTTTATGACCATTAAAATGCAAATTCCCACAATCTTTTGCTTCTTCAATATCTGAGTTAGCATACTTCGCGGTTAACAAATGAGGAGCATTCATTAGAAAATAAAAAGAATAGTCAGTCATGTTATATTTCCATGGCAGCACTATTTTTTTCTCCTTGCAAACAATATTCAGTATATCTTGATCTTGAAATTTCAATTTTCTCTTCGCTTCATTTTTGAATTTATCCACCAATCCATCTTTATTAATCATCTTCGAATTCAGCAAAATAAAACCTGCTTGAAGATAATTACCCTGTGACAATTCAGGCATAGAAGCAATATATTTTTGCCCGGCTTCTCCGAGATTCATACCTAAATCATAGGTCCCAGCCCAATAGTTATCGCCCATATCTATATTATACACCTCAGTCAAATCAAGCCTAAAGATAATATCAACATCAGCATATAATATCTTCTCATATTCAGGTATTAATTCCGGAATTAAAAGTCTATAATACGTTGGAGTCGTTACTCCACGCACTTCAAAGGCTTTATCAAAAGTATCATCAACTTTGCGGTATTGGATTCTGCAATTTGCATAATAATCTGGCAACTTATCCAATAGTTGATGATCTAAATCCAGGTTCTTAGAACATAAAATGAATATGTCATAAAATGTATTTTCATGTGCATGCATCAATAATGATGAAATACACACACATGCTGGCATAACCAATCTATTGTCGAATGCAAATGCTATAGGTACAATATTCATAGATGTTCTTTATAAGCGATCTTTTCATTGCTAAATAATATATATCCACTCGTTGGAATACTTCCCCCTAACTGATAAAAGCCAGGCTTCCAATAATTGGGAGTATCACAATAAGGAGTTTTCTTAAAGAATAAAAAGTGTAAATACGGTATTTCCTTATTCTGTGGATTATATATTTTATGCTCTTTCAAGTCTAAGTACCATACTTCTCCATTCTTCGGTAGCAAACTTGTGTAATATTCTCTCATATAACTTTTTGAGAACAAATTATGAATCCAATTAGGAATTCTCATAAAATCGTACATACACAAACCCACCTTCCTAAATGTTTTCTTCAAAAAACGTCTATATACATACTCCCAATATGCCATCGAAGGACGAACCAGATTTGTAAAGTCGTGTTCATCCAACCCCAAATTTCCATGCATCAATTTGCTTTTATAATTATCAATTTGGAAACACATTCTAGTATACTTAGATTCCTTCCTTATTATAGTCAGATGTCCAGCAACACGATCTGCATGAGTAGTCAATAAATCAAAACGGCTTAATCTCTCCTCATCAATCAATAACGACAAATCACCATAGCACAAATCTATATCACCATATCCCCAATGTGTATAATCTTCCAGCAGATCTTTATGTATTATACCATAAAACGGTTTTAAATCACACAATTTATAAGCTTTACTAGGAGTAAATTCTATATCAAGTTTATCTGATACACTGCGACAATACTCTTCAAAATCTACATTTATAAAATGCAAATATGGACACTCTTTCCTTATAAACTCATTATCCAGATTATCCGTAATAAAAAACCAATCTATAGTGATATTACTAGATATATTATGATTCCATCTACAACTGGAAAAAAATAAATCCATCCATACCGGAAACTCTCCGAAATACGGAATAATAAGTGCTATCTTATACATTTCTGAATGTATCATTTATATGTGGAATACTCCTGTATTCCTTACTTTTTATAAAGTTTACTCCATCACAAATCGCATTGCTTTTTATGGTAAGCATATCTAATCTTCCTTTTATAAGGGAAATGGATAACCCAAACCCTAAAGCATAAATTATGCTCAAGATATCCCATAATCTATACAATGTTGAAACTTCTTGACTATAAATAAACCGATGCCAAAAAATTATCTTAAATCGGAAGTCACTATATATTAAAGTCTTCTCTTTCTCTAAGGAATGAACACTCGTACCAGCATCCAAATGCTTGACACCACTATAAAACCAGGTCAGCTGTTTCAACCCCATCAGATACATCTTATAAAACATGACCTGATCATCTCCTTGTGCATATTGCAAACTGTCCATCCACGTTTCTTCTTCAAATCGTATTTTCAAGAACTTCTCTTTCGAACAAAAGAAACAAGGACCAGCATTGGTTTGCGACCAATATACTCCAACCTTTGGATTGCTATTATATGAATAGCCAGCATTTCGCATTACTTTATATCCCCATTTTCCATCATCTTTCCGAGCAAGCATTCGCCCGGAAATCATCATCATCAGTTTACCAGACAAAGAACGTTCTGCATTAGGAAATACATCAGGAGAAATCACATCAGCTTTATTAACTGCCAAATATTCATACATTTTTTCTACGCTATCCTTCGGCAAATACACATCATCATCAAGAAACAATATATATTCTGTATTAACTTCGTCATATGGTAATGCTCTCTGCGCTACCATACCTTTCTTCACATATACATATTCCTCTACGCCAACCGTTTCTTTAGGCAAAGGATAACCCTCGGCTATATATACAATGATTTGTGCAGGACGTATGGTTTGCGCAACTAAAGAATCAAGCAACTGTTGATATTTATCGCCAGCCTTACCTAATGTTCGAATTACTGCTGTGTATTCCATAAAGACAGAAAGCAATGCTTTATCTTTGATATAATAGTTCTCTGTCTATAAATTCCAACCATTAGTTGTGGAGGAATATAAAGACAGAATTTTCTTATCTGAATAGAATTATTTTTAGCCCAACAGATAATTTTATCCCGTTGTTCTTTAACACAATATTGAGAAATGAACTGTGCACTATTTTTATAATACTTATCAGAAGATAGCCATTTTAGCGTAGAACAATACCGCTCTAAACACATCTGTTGCAAATAAGTCTTCATGTCCAGGTCATTTGTTTCCTTATATAAATTCATTGCTACAAGTCCCGTATATAAAGAATCACGTAATTTGAACATATTCGTCTTTTTAGATGCACTCTCACCGTATTGCCTATATGCATAAAACAATATTTCCGGTATATACATGCATCGCAATGGCTGTTTTATAAATATTTTCAAATAGAAAACTACATCTTCCATGAAAACATGACCGACCTCAAACCTTACATCCTTTAATACCTCGGCTTTAAACAAAGACAATACACAAAAAAATTCTTTTTTGACAACGTATCGCAAGAATTGGGAGGAGTCTATAATTGTATTTGAATACCATGCCCCATTTTGCTTAGGAGCATCTAGTACCTGACCTTCTTGATCAACCCTCGTATATTCACCTCTTACAACATCCAATTGATATTTTCTTGCCGCTGAGACCAATTTGTCTAAAGCTGTCTTTTCACACCAGAAGTCGTCAGAATCAAGAAATATGATATAATCACCTTTCGCCCAATCCAATGCAACATTCCTTGCGACAGAAACACCTTGATTCTTTTGATGCAGAACTTTAATTCTTATATCCTCCCTCGCATATTTATCACATATACTCCCAGAATTGTCCGTGCTTCCATCGTCAACTAATAACAATTCCCATGCAGCGTATGTCTGGCATAAGACACTTTGTATACATTCATCTATGTATTTCTCCGCATTATAAACCGGCACGATTATTGACACCATTTCAAATTGCTCTGATAAAATCTAGACTTTTACTTCTAAGCTGGCTATATACTTTCGCAATCTTCTCATAATCGATTCCTTCCATGAGCCTATCTTCGTTCTTAGTATATTCCTCTTTGGAAAGAACTAGCCTATCAGACAAATTAAAATGACCCAATAATGTATAAAAACGGTCAAGACCACGAATCTTATTGCCTATTGCTATAAAATTCTTTCTGAATAGAATAGAAAATACGCAGCCATGGAAAGAATCTGTGACCACAAAATCAGCATAGAAAAATGATGACAACCACTTCGAAATGGATGCTAATTCCAATGTATCTGTTGGACTAGTCGTCAGTTTTGTAAGCTGCTTCCCTATCTTTTCTGTAACATCAAGTACTATGGATTCTTTCTCAATACTATCGTCCAAAATATAACTCACAACACCTGTTGCATGACAATCTGTTTGTTGTATAAGACTATGATACGCCTCAACAGGAAGCAATAAAGTTGGGTCAAGAACCACACATGCCTTATTATAATCAAACACTTTGTTCAAATATGTGATTGCAGAATCCTCACGCACAGAAACGGCATCAAACAGTTTCAGTAGCCTTAAGCACTTTTTTATCTTTACCTTAGAGATAGCATTATCTGCAACTCCAAAAGAAGCGGCATAGGCATATCTTTTAATGTTGCATTTATTTTTGTTGCCTAAGAAATCAAGAAAATAGTTGGTAATCCATGGTGAATAAGACTCCCGCCAAACCTGATCGCTACCAACTACAACACAATCTATTTGATTATGATGCATATACTTCTTTAAATCATACGTGCTATATAAGGGTGGTGACAATCTTATGTTTTTTGAGATAAAATCAGCCAAAAGGCTATTATCATAAACAGGTGTTGGACGTACCGAATACTCTCCCCTTTTAAAAGGATTACATAATATATACTCAGACTCTCCTTTCACATATTTCCGAATTATACATTTAAAGAAGCTTCCGATTCTAAACAGTAATACTTTTAAAGACGGATACCCTTTACGGCGGTCTAAAGTAATGACATCATGTCCTTCATGCCTTAATACAGTCTGTAAAGCGTATGCCTGCAAAATTCCACCATAATTGGAATGTAAGGGTTGTGTCAATATGGCTATCTTCATAATACTACATGCCCAATTTTCTAAATAAGAAACGTCTCAAGCGCATTGGAAAAGAATGATCCAAACATACATCATACGCAGCAATAAAACCTTTATCCAATTGACTCAATAAAAACTCTCTGTTTATTGAGGCTGTCACTGATCTGTCAAGACTTGGATTCTTAAGTACTGCAGATTTATATGGCGTTACAATAGAATCACAATTCAATCCTGAATATATTTCTTCTCCCTTTAAAGTATTCACCAATACTAAGCTGCATCCTTTATCATCATCAAAGTCTGCGGCAAACTGTTCAATCCCCCAATAATCACCTAATGTAATATCACTGCCAGACTTTCCTCTTAGACTTTGACAATCATGACAACTCAATCTCAACGTCAGATTTAAAAGAAAAGCATGAATCCATTTGTTTTCATACCCCTTTTCATTTACAAGTTCATTTGTATTTAATCTACTGTCAGCTCCTTCTATTATCAATCTAAAATTTCTCCAACTATTTGACTTTGCTCTAAAACGGATAGAGTTTATCCATTGTTTATCACTTACTATATCCCTGAGATATAATCTCCAAGCCTTAGGACTTGGAACCCCATGACAGACAACGTCCACAGCCAACAAGTTATCATAGTCCTTACCCAGGAATCTCTTTAAACCTGCAATCTGACAGGGAGTGCCTGAAAACATCACTTGACGCCCATCTTGTATATACTGTTTTGCTTTAGAATAGCAATTACCAATACAACTTTGTACATATTTAGAACCTCTAAATGCGGCAAGTCCCTCTTTAGTCTCTGTACAATCATGTATTACTTCCCAGTTTTCATTGAAGCGTGCCCCAAATACAACTCCTCCCCTATCGATTATTTTCTCTGCAAGCAAAGTGAATACACCACCAGAAGAGCTTGCCAATCTCATTTCTTCATCTCTGCTTTTTGCTGCATAAACAGATAATGGCTTCCGTTCATCTTCCTGATTCAAAATAGGACATACCTTTTGACACAAATTGCATCCAATACATAATGACTTATTTATAACAGGATAAAGAAATCCTTCTTCATCCTCTTGCATTGTAATGCATTGCTTCGGACATATAGAAGCACACACTGTACAGCCACAACATTTTGACTTATCAGTCACCTCTATCATAGTTATATCAGTAGAATTTTTCTGGATAATCCTTAACTAAGAGACCTATTACAATAATCTGCCTTTACGATCTTGACAAGATATCAGCATATATCTCCATAACTCTTTTAACAATCACCTCCCTATCATGTCTTTTCATAGCCACTCGTCTCGCTTCCATCCCAATTTCCAGGTTCGTTTCTGGATTTTCAGCAAGAAATTTCATCAAAAATGCCATTTGATAAGGATCATTGGTCGGAACAAGAAAACCTGTTTGCCCTTCATTTATCAATGATGGTATTCCACCTGTATATGTTGCGATACAAGATATGCCTAGAATCTGAGCTTCACACACACTATTACATGCATTTTCTATATAAGACGTATGTACGTAAGCTGTTGCGTGCAATAAGGCATCTTTGATTTGTTCTGCAGAAGCAACTCCCATCAAATGCACATTCACATCTTCATGATTTACTTTTAACAGTCGATTTACAAACTTTGGATTGACATAACCAAACACTTTCCATTCAAAATTTGGTATTATTTTTTTCAACACTTGCGCAGTTTTCAAAAGCAAATCATAACCTTTATAAAGCGGTGAAGAAAGCGTGGTTACAAATATGGGATGGGTAGGTAAGGTACGTTTTTCCAATGAATCATAAAATGTACTTCTAAGCATTTCACTACAATAATAATAGGTAGAATCAGGACCAAACAATCTTGTCAGCCTTTTATCCCATACAGAATGTCCCATAAAATACTTTATAGTACTCATCATTCTTTGTTCTGTAATACTATTACGCCTCCACGCAATCCTATTACTTAAGCGTCGTAGTATTCCAGCGCAAGAAGGTTCCTGCCACAGATACATATGCCATGACACAAATGGTGGTAAAAAGGTATTCAAACAAGTAGTCAATATACCTTGCACATGCAGTACAACTGGAACAGAACAATGACCTGCTATCAAGCCATAAATATTTTCTGAGCCAAACACTTGTATTATGTGCGGATTAAAATCTTCTACTACATTCATTAATGCAGGCATAGCAAGTTTTTCATGTTCCCATGTAGTCTCCTCTGCTTTATTGATAATAGTCTTAAAAATGTATCTAATTGATTTTCGAGGACGTGGAAGGATATAATAAGTAGTACCCTCTTGTCTTTCCTTTCTAGGTTCTGATGCAGTATTAGAATAAAAACATATACCCAATTCCACATCTGTCCTTCTTCTCAATTCCATTTCTAAAGAGGAAATCCATCCTCCCCCATTATAATAATTACCTGAATCATGCTTATAGCATGAGGCCGAATTTGTAAACCAAAGTACCCGCATATTATCTGTCAGTTTTGCTTCTTAATGCGACAATTTTCTGTAGGACAAACCGTCTTTCTGATTTTGTGCAACCGATTATACAAATAGAGATTAAACTGCATATAACACAGACTATAGTCATTATAGCAAAATGTTCCCATCCGTTACAAGCTATTGTCCGTGTTAAGAACAGAGGTATGACGACTGAACATAGAGAGACCATAACGGCTCTAATACATACGTTTTTTATAAATATCGCTATAGACATACCTGTCATTTGCCGAAGGAATAACAGACGCAATGCCATACAACAGATTGAAACTACAATAGCAACCAATAATGTTGCCTCAGGCGGATATCCCAACTCTAAACAAAGACAGGAAAGAGGCAAATTCAGCATTAATATACCACCTACAGCTATCTGATAATTCCTAATACGACCTGTAGCATTTTGAAGAGTCACCAATGTATTTGATAACGTATCACACATTGACAAAATCAAAACCAGTCGTACAAAATTTACAGTATGCTCCGGATATTGCTTCAGCCAAAGAGTCAGTATAAATTCAGTTTCAAATAGTATAGGTAAAGTAAGCATCAATAGTATATAGAACGAAAAACGCGCTCCTCGTTCTACAAGAGAAAACATATAATCCCTATCTTCAGAAGCATAAGACTTTGTAATTTGCGGATTTAAAGCCGTCATAAAATTTCCAACAAAGGAATTAACGGCAGAATTGACAGACATAGCTATACCACGAGCCGCATTTATAACAGGTCCCATATAAATATTTAATATAATATTTACACCCTGATCTTTCAATAATCCAGCCGTACAACCAATAAAGTTCCAACCGGCAAAACTGCTCATCTGCTTCCAATAGTTTTTATTGAAAGTCCTGCTGACACGACATTCTTCAAAATTACGACGACAATAAAACCAATAGATTTGTCTTGAAAATATACTTGCTGCTAGAAGTAACAGTGAATATATTATCAGTTTATCAGCACTGAAAGATGCGTATGCAATAAAGATAACAATAGCTAAACGTAAAGTTATATCCAAGATACTGAAATAAGCAAATATTGACAAATGTTCATGCGCCACAATCGAGGCATTATAAGGAACACTGAAAAGTCCGAACATAAAACTTACGACCGATGCCTGAAAGACCCAATTGGCTGCATGGAGACGTTCGGCAGGAATCGTCATGTGGGTATTCAGGAACCACACACCTACCGTCTCAGCCAGAACCAATACAATCATCGCCAAGGCAAGGTGAATCAATATGGATGTCGAAAAGATGTCTTTCAGCCGCTGCATGTCGCCACGTCCCAGCTCAAAAGTCAAAAATCGGCTGACAGATGAAGACAATGAATTGGATATCAGAGAGAACATCGCAACAACTCCTCCCACCACATTATAGATACCATAATCCTCCACACCCAACGTGTTCAGCACGACACGGGACGTATACAATGACACCAGCATGCCGAACAGCATCCGCACATAAAGCATCAACGTGTTCTTCGCGATGCGGCGGGTATTTTCTGCGTGTGAATCCATCGGACTATTTACCCAGTAACCTTTTCCAGAACGGACGTTCCTGCACCGTGCCGTGCAGCTCCTCCCAGTAACGTTCGGAGGTCCAGTGATTGTGCACCATCTCATAGATTGCAGCCCAGTCCGGGAGAGCACCTACATTGCGGTCGTCGATAAACAGGTCCGCCCTCACCTTGCGACAGGGAGAAGACGGGGTCTCGGAGGCTTGCTCGTCGGGATGATTGGCATTGACGGCATAAAACTCCAGACCGCGTTCGCGACAGAATGCAACCGCCTCATCGAGCAGACGGCCTTCACGCACCGTCCACAGAATCAGCTGATGATGCTCAGCCTGCAACCGACGGAGCGTCGTTATCGCAAAAGGTATCTCACGACCGATGCGCGGATAACGGTGTTCCACGATGGTCCCATCAAAATCTACGGCTATAATCATGAATGTGTGTCAGATTGTAAGAAGATTCAACTTTCGTCAGCTGTGCATCGGCAGAAACGGATAATCGGCTGCAAGCGAACGCCGGCTGGTCAGGATATGCTGACGGAGGTCCTCAGCCAACCCGTCCGCTGCCACCATCGACAGCAGCATGTTGTCGGCCTCACGGCATACGGAAGTCACCTCTTTGAAACTGCCTATGCGGACATCCCCGTACACCGTCCGGAAATGACGGCCGACGGCTGAAAGAATGCCTAACAACGCCTCTGCAGCTTCACGATAGTCGTCCGCCAACGTCCAGTAACGGGCCTTCATGACCCACTGGTCAAGGCTCTTGGCAATGGTCATCAGGTCCAGCTGGTCGTGCGGACAGAAACAGCAGGCGTCCACCTCCTGCTGCAAATCGGCGGTCGTCAACGGCGAGGGCTCGTCCTGCTGTTCACGACGCTGACGGATATACTCCTCGACATTTTCAAACGTGTCCTTGCAGATTCCACCGATGGCAACCGTCATGTTCCCCAGACCTGTCACCAGGCACTTGTCGCGCGAGATGCGGATGCGGTAGCCTTCAAAGCCGGCAAGGACACCGGACGTGATGCGTACCAGCGTATTTCCCGGAGCATAATGGCTGAAAGGGTGTGGCATGAAGCGGATGCGGTGAGGCGCCATCTGAGACACCAGCATGAAGGGTTGCATCTCCCGGTCAGAAATGATTGCCGTACGATGTGTACTGCGGTCGTTGACCAGGTAGACACCGACGAAGTTCTGCTTCAGGTATTCCTGAATCCGACGGCAATCGCCCTGCACAAAGATGAGTCCGGAGATAGTGGGTTGCTCCAGCTTCCTGACGTGACTCTTCTTCTTCCGATAGACAATGGATTTATGGATGAACGTGTTGAACTGCTCCTGCAACCGCGCATGGATGGCTTCCACCTTTGCACGGTGAACGAACAGGTAACACCACGAGGAGGAGGTGCTCTTCACATCGGACTGTTTTCTCTCTTCCGCGCCTGACGAAGCAGACTCGTTACCAAGATTGTCCTCAATGACTTCAGAAAAAGTGTCTGAACTATACAGTGGCATCGATACTCTTTCTAATTTATGTACTGGTCTTTGCGTTCACATTGTGAATAAGGATCGACCACTTCCTTATAAAGGGAGTTTTGTATGTCTTTCATAATCACCAGTTTTTATCCAGTATAACAGCTCTTTATGCTATCTCTTCATGTGATCTGAGTAATGCATCTCTTATGAAGAGATGGATTTGCAATGGCAAATATACGGAAAAGTACTGAAAGTAAATAATTTTCGTCTAGCAATTTTTAGAAATATAGTCCTAGTTCTTATAATTTACTTATGAAACAGGATTGATGTCTTAAGAAAATATTATTGATTATCAATGAAATATATTTATAAATACATCTCTTCATAAGAGAAGTTTTTCTTTACATTCTGAATACCCTTGCAATATCCCTAAATAATATGTAAATATTTATATAAATTCTGAGACAAACGAAAGAAAGGATGAGACGGACTGTAGAGTCCGGATTTTTATATCCGGAATGAGGTCCTCCGCATCCGATTGCCTGTGATGCCTGCTCCGCTCTCAAACCATCCTTTCTCCGTTTGACATTTTGCCCAGGGAAGCCCTCCACAGTGCCTTTCCTCGCACCAAAATACGATTTGGTGGATTCGAAGGGCATTCTCAGGCGATTCGCAAAATACACTTTGACACAAGTTCGCATCAACCGACATCCTAATGGAGGTCAGAAGGCGTCCGGCTGTTCATTCTGACACTCGGTTCACGTGAACCTGCACATTGTGCCACCATCTGATTTTTTACGTCCGCGGACCTTCCAGAGAGTGAAACTCACTCTTTTGGCATTTCATTTTCCAAAGATTTGACTTCCGAGCGCGAAACAATAGTGTTTGGGGCATGAAACTATATTGTTTGACGCCTCAAACTATATTGTTTGGCTCGCGAAACACTATTGTTCCGGGCACGTTTTGACAATATTCCGAAAACGAAATGTATAGTTTTCTAAAATCAAAGCCTTTTTCGGACGTTTCTGTTAGCGTTCTTTTGCATTCGCTCGCTGGTTTGTTTCTTTATTCAAGAATGCACGTTAGCTGAAAACGGGAAAATGGGAATTTGTGAAAGGCATAAGGGCGCTTTTGCTTGCAATGTGATTGCCTGTGGAATAGACTTCTCTTTTACAGCTGATATGGCGGTTTGTATTGAGGACTTTATTTGATACCTTTGTGAGGACTTTCAGCAAGAAGAATCCCATACAGATAAAAGAACCTGTTTGGCTTTTGCTGGTTGAGGACCAACTCTAACAGATTTGGAAACTATGAATCTTCAAAAACTTTTAATCATGATGCTCCCCTTTTTATGTACGGGCAGTCTGGCGCAGACGACGTTGGGCTGGCGAGGTGTGGTCTATGATGTCGGATTGAAATTTACCCCCGAGTCCTGCTCGGTGGATACGTTTGATGCCGCTTTGGTGGAATATGACATGGGTGTGATAGCCCATACGTTGCATGCCAATGCCGTGCGGATTGAAGGTGAGGACATAGAGCGTCTGAAGATGGCGACTGAAATCGCACATGCAGCCGGACTGACCGTGTTCTTCAATCCGTGGAAGATGAATGTAGGAGCCGGGGAAACGGTGGCCTACATGACTGAAGCAGCGAAGGCCGCGGAGGAATTGCGAAGCAAAGGCATCGACCTGGTGTTCGTGGCAGGCTGTGAATACTCGTTGTTCAATGAAGGGGTGCTCCCCGGTAACAACATTGCAGAAAGGGTGAGCTCCCTGATGCCTCCGTCCGATATCCAGGAAAGAGAAGCCTATGTGGAGAAGGCGAAAGCGAGCATTGCGAAGTTGAACCAGATTCTGAGTGCTGTCTGCCGTGCCGTCCGTTCGCACTTCAAAGGGCGTGTGACCTATTCTTCCGGTACCTGGGAAACCGTAAACTGGGAAATGTTTGACCTGATAGGGGTGGATTACTATCGTGATGTGCAGACCGACGAGGACTATGTGGCAGGCATCCGCCGTTATCAGGAACAGGGCAAGCCGGTCATCGTGATGGAGGTCGGTTGTTGTGCCTATGAAGGGGCTGCCAAAAGGGGAGGAGCCGGATATGCCATCCTGCAGGGAACGGATGCCGAAGGGACGCCTGTGTATGAAGGAGGCGTCACCCCGACAAGAAGTGAGCGAGAACAGGCGGACTATGTCCGGACGCAAATCAGTCTGTTGCAGGATTCAGGCATTCAGGGATTGTTCATTTATGTTTTCTCCTTTCCCATCTCCCCTTACCGTGAACAGGGCTTCGACCCCGATATGACCTCTTACAGCCTGGTAAAGACCTATCCGTCAGACGATGCGCGTTCACGCAGGATGCCTCCCTGGGTACCCAAGGAAGCCTTTCATGCCGTTGCCGAAGCTTTCCGTCGGTTTGACAAAGAGTGAGGAATGCCGCCGGATTGCCAACTCGTCTGAACAAAATGGCAGGCTGATGGCGTACGTCCGTTCCACGAGAGATACTTGGACTTACATTTATAAATTATTAAACCTTGCCGACGGATACAATTCAAATAAATGGCTAAATTTGCGAACAGAATTAGACAAAATGTAATCAAAATAGATAGACTATGAATTTCTTGACAAACGAAAAACTTACTATCGTAGGTGCAGCCGGCATGATCGGTTCAAACATGGCTCAAACAGCTATCATGATGGGTTTAACTTCAAACATCTGTCTGTATGACCCCTATGCTCCGGGTTTGGAAGGTGTGGCTGAAGAACTGTACCACTGCGGCTTTGAAGGTGTGAATGTGACTTTCACTTCTGACATCAAGGAAGCTTTGACCGGTGCTAAATATATCGTGAACTCAGGTGGTGCTGCCCGTAAGGCCGGTATGACCCGTGAGGATTTGTTGAAAGGTAATGCTGCTATTGCCGAAGAGTTCGGTAAGAACGTAAAGGCATACTGCCCCGATGTAAAACACATTGTGGTTATCTTCAACCCCGCTGACATCACCGGTTTGATTACCTTGTTATATTCCGGTTTGAAACCCTCTCAGGTGACTACACTTGCTGCCCTCGACTCAACCCGTCTGCGCAGCGAACTGGCAAAACACTTCGGTGTAGCCATGGATGCTGTTGAAAACTGTCGTACATACGGTGGTCACGGCGAGCAGATGGCTGTGTTTGCCTCTACTGCCAAGGTGAATGGCAAGCCGTTGACCGACATCATCGGTACCGATGCACTGACCAAAGAGCAATGGGCTGAAATCCAGCAGAAGGTGACCAAGGGTGGTGCCAACATCATCGCACTTCGTGGCCGTTCTTCTTTCCAGAGCCCGGCATACGTTTCCATCGAGATGATTGCAGCTGCCATGGGTGGCAAGGCTTTCCGCTGGCCGGCAGGTACGTATGTTTCCAATGAAAAATACGACCACATCATGATGGCATGGGAAACTTCCATCACGGCTGATGGCTGCCACTGCAATGCCTTGAACGGAACTGCTGAAGAACAGGCTGCTCTGGACAAGAGCTACGCTCACCTCTGCGAGTTGCGCGACGAAGTGATCGCCATGGGCGTTCTTCCTGCCATCTCCGAGTGGAATAAGCTGAACCCGAACATCAAATAAACTTGCATACTGTCGTTTTTGCAGATAGGGCTCCCGTCCGCCTCGCATGAGAGGCAGGCGGGAGCCTTTTTGCATCCTTTTTTCAGAAAAGTGAAGGAATGTTTTGTAAATAAGGAAAGTATATGTAATTTTGCGCCCACTTTGCAATGCATATAATTAATAACTAACTCTATAAAAATAAAAGCAAAATGATTGTAGTACCTGTAAAAGAAGGCGAAAACATTGAGAAAGCGCTGAAGAAGTTTAAGAGAAAATTTGAAAAGACCGGTGTCATCAAAGAGCTGAGAAGCAGACAACAGTATGACAAACCGTCTGTACTTAAAAGACTTAAGATGGAACATGCCATCTACGTACAGAAACTTCAGCAAACAGAAGAATAATTATTTCGCAAAATTCTTGAATTTATTGCCGAATTTCCATATATTCGTTGCTGAATTATAGTAGCAACGATTCTTATGTTGGTAGATTCTTTCTTGGAGTATCTTCGAGTGGAACGCAACTATTCACCGGACACGTTGTTGAGTTACGGGAATGACTTGCGGCAGTTTGAAGCATACTTCGCGAATGTGGATGCGGAGTTGACGTGGCAGACGATGGATGTGGATGTTGTCCGCCAATGGGTGATGACACTGATGGATGATGACTACACGGCAACTTCGGTGAACCGTAAGCTGAGTGCCTTGCGCTCATTCTACAGGTTCCTGCTTCTCCGAGGCTTGGTGACGAAGAATCCCATGCTGAAGATGGTCGGTCCGAAGAAGAAAAAGCCTTTGCCTGTTTTTGTGAAAGAGCAGGACATGGACAGACTTCTGGACGAGACTCCGGACGAAGGCGACTTTGAAAGCGTTCGCGACCACTTGATTCTGGAGACATTTTATCTGACGGGCATGCGTCAGGCCGAGCTCATCGGGCTGGATGACAAGGACGTCGATTTCAGTGCTTCCGTAATCAAGGTGACAGGAAAAAGGAACAAACAACGCCTGATCCCCTTTGGCGAAGAGCTTCGCCATGATGTGGAGGCCTATATCCAACTCAGAAACGAAGCTGTTCCGGTGCGCGACTCCGATGCCCTGTTTGTCAGGACGGACGGTCGGCGGCTATATCCCGGACTTGTGTATAATTTGGTGAAAAGAAGTTTGTCGGAAGTCGTTACGTTGAAGAAACGCAGTCCGCACGTATTACGGCATACATTTGCCACCTCGATGTTGAACCATGATGTCAATCTGGAAGTGGTGAAGGAACTGCTCGGACATGCGAGCCTGAAGACTACGGAAATCTATACGCACACGAGTTTCGAGGAACTGAAACAGATTTATAAACAAGCTCATCCTAGAGCCTAAAGAAAAGGAGGTTTATATGGAAATCAGAATTCAATCAATTCATTTTGATGCTTCGGAACAACTGCAAGCTTTTATCCAGAAGAAAGTTGCCAAGCTAGAGAAGTATTGCGATGAAATAAGAAAGGTAGAGGTGTCACTGAAAGTCGTGAAGCCCGAAACCGCCAAAAATAAGGAAGCGGGTATCAAGGTTTATGTACCCAATTCGGACCTGTATGCGGAGAAGGTTTGCGACACATTTGAAGAAGCCGTTGATTTGAGTTTGGATGCGCTGGCCAAGCAGTTACAGAAATTCAAGGAAAAACAGCGCGGTAAGTAAAAAAGTTCACAAAAGCTTTTGTGATTCAAAATAAATACCTAAATTTGCAGCCGTTTCACTAGGACTAGTGGGACGGCTATGCATAAACGCCTCTTTAGCTCAGTTGGCCAGAGCACGTGATTTGTAATCTCGGGGTCGTT
>ENA-OPTB01001067-OPTB01001067.1-human-gut-metagenome-genome-assembly--contig:-NODE-1067-length-22919-cov-4.993789_pt1 | contig 22919 bp, 19 predicted proteins | sample MGYA00241810_ERZ501911 | MGnify/ENA primary metagenome ERZ501911 (study PRJEB25962, sample SAMEA2042304) | human gut metagenome | biome: human gut; feature: human-associated habitat; material: faeces... | reverse complement strand
AGCACAACGGAACAAAATCAAGCTTAGAATAACCCCTTCTTTTCTAAATCCTTCTGGCAAGCTGGTTACACTTTCTCCACCACAGTGACGTCTGTTTACCCGCAAATCCAAAATTGCATGTTAAAAAATAATCAATTTTTTCAAAAAATCTATTTACGAATGTCTTTGAAAATGATATAGTGTGGTAGTAATTTTATGGATGGTATTCAAAGCGAAACCATACCCCCATGTAACTGGCAGATATTGAGCTTATATCTTTAGGAATAAGACTCGGAGTATCACCGTGCGAAAGGCAGGGTGATGAATTATGAGAACAGGAATTATAGGTGCAGGGAAAGTTGGGTGTTCCCTTGGTAAGTATTTCAGATTAAATAATCTGAAAATAACAGGATATTACGATGTGAATGAGAATCTTGCGAAAGAGGCGGCGACTTTTACAGAGACGACCTTTATAGAAGATTTGGAGACAATTGTAAAGATAAGTGATACTCTGTTTCTTACTGTTCCTGATGATTTGATCACCACAGTGTGGAATCAGATGAAAGATATGTCCCTTGAGGGAAAGTTTATATGTCATTGCAGTGGTGCCTTATCATCCGGAGATGCATTTCCGGGAATTGATAAGTGTGGTGCTTTCGGATATTCTGTCCATCCGCTCTTTGCAGTCAGCGATAAATACAATTCTTACAAAGAGCTATCACATGCGTATTTTGTAATAGAAGGCGATGAGAAGCATCGGGAAGAAATCGCCGGGATTTTTAATAATCTTGGAAATGAGGTGCGTTATATAGCAGCAAAGGATAAAGTGAAATATCATTGTGCTGCCGCCGTATGCAGTAATCATGTGGTTGCACTGATACAGGAAAGTCTTGATCTGATGCAGGAGTGTGGGTTTGATGAAGAGAGTGCGCTTAAGGCATTAGCTCCAATTATGCTTGGAAATATGCAGCATATTGCAGAGCGTGGAACTGTAAATAGTCTCACTGGTCCGGTGGAAAGAGCCGATGTAAAGACCGTCGAGAAACATTTAAACTGTCTTAATAAAAGTCAGCAGATGCTCTATTGTCTTTTGTCAGAGATTCTCATTTCTATAGGGGAAAAGAAAAATCCGGAAAGAGATTACGGAAAGCTAAAAGACATTCTTGATAATAAGCAGTACTGTAATATTGATGAACAGTAAATCAGGAGGGGTATTAATGAAGAACACAGTAACAACTTTTCAGGCAATGAAAGATAAAGGCGAAAAAATTTCCATGCTGACAGCATATGATTATTCTACAGCAAAATTAGAAGATGCTGCCGGAATTAATGGAATCTTAGTGGGGGATTCTCTTGGTAATGTTGTTTTAGGATATGACACAACAATCCCTGTAACAGTAGAGGATATGATCCATCATGGAGCTGCAGTTGCAAGAGGTGCAAAGAATTCTTTAGTTGTAGTAGATATGCCATTCCTTTCTTATCAGACTTCCGTTTATGATGCGATTGTAAATGCCGGAAAGATTATGAAAGAGACACAATGTGACTGTGTGAAATTAGAAGGTGGAAAGAGCGTATGTCCACAGATTAAGGCGATTACAGATGCTTCTATTCCAGTAATGGCACATATTGGACTGACTCCACAGTCTGTCAATGCATTTGGTGGATTTAAAGTACAGGGGAAAACATTAGAAGCTGCACAGCAGTTGATCGAAGATGCGAAAGCAGTAGAAGAAGCCGGGGCATTTGCGGTTGTTTTAGAGTGTGTTCCGGAAAAGCTTGCCCGTAAAGTAACAGAGGCAATTCATATTCCTACGATTGGAATTGGAGCAGGAGCAGGCTGCGATGGACAGATTCTTGTCTATGCAGATATGTTATCTATGTTTTCTGATTTTTCACCAAAGTTTGTAAGAAGTTTTGCAAATGTAGGAGAGATTATGTCACAGGCATTTAAAGATTATGATGCTGCAGTAAAAGACAGTTCTTTCCCGGCACAGGAACATACATTTAAGATAGATGAAGAAGTGTTAGATAAACTTTACTAAATACCGAGGTATTTTTTGATAAAAAGAAGGATAATAAGATTATGGAAAAAGTATATACAGTAAAAGAAGTAAGAGAGCAGGTAAAAGCATGGAGAAGAGAGGGCCTTACCGTTGGTCTTGTCCCTACAATGGGATATCTTCACGAAGGACATGCAAGCTTAATCAAAAAAGCAGTAGAGCAGAATGATAAAGTTGTTGTCAGTGTATTTTTAAATCCTACACAGTTTGGACCAACAGAAGACTTAGAAGCTTATCCAAGAGATTTCGAGGCAGACTGTAAGCTTTGTGAATCTATTGGAGCAGCTATGGTATTTCACCCAGAACCATCTGAAATGTATGCACCAGATTTTTGTACATGGGTGGATATGGATGTTCTTTCTAAGACATTATGTGGAAAGAGCAGACCAATTCATTTCAGAGGAGTATGTACCGTTGTAAGTAAACTCTTTAATATCGTAACACCGGACCGTGCTTATTTTGGACAGAAAGATGCACAGCAGCTTGCTATCATCCGTCGTATGGTAAGAGACTTAAATATGGATATCGAAATTGTTGGATGTCCAATCGTGCGTGAAGAAGATGGTCTGGCAAAGAGTTCAAGAAATACTTATTTAAATGAAGAGGAAAGAAAGGCAGCACTCATTTTAAGTAAAGCTGTATTCCTCGGTAAAAAAATGGTAGAAGATGGAGAGACATCTGCAGCAGCAGTAAAAGAAGCAATGATTAAGAAGATTGAGTCTGAGCCAATGGCTAAGATTGATTATGTGGAGGCAGTAGACGGATTATCCATGCAGCCTGTAGAAGAAATCAAAGCCCCAGTATTAGTAGCTATGGCCGTTTATATTGGAAAGACAAGACTCATCGATAACTTTATCGTAGAGTAACAAGTGGATTAAAGAATATTTCAAGCACACGCAGAGTTATTCAGAGCTAAGTAGTTTATATCGAAAATGAATATAAATTAAAATTCAGGTAGCTTTGAATAACTTCTTTAAAACGGAGAATATCCTTCAGTTACGCGAACTCGCTCTGAAAGAGGTAGCGTTGCGTGTAGAAAAAAAAGTAGAGAACGAAGTCGTAATGAGTATGGGTGTCCGGCATGAAAAGTTTATGGCTTGCATCAGTAGCCACGAGAAGACACCACGGCGGATTATCAGAAAGGCGGCAAGGTTGGCAACGCGTTATAACACTACGTTTATCGCCTTGTATGTACAGACTCCCAAAGAAAGTATGGAAAGAATTGATCTGGCAAGCCAGCGTTATCTGCTGAATCATTTTAAACTGGTGACAGAACTGGGGGGCGAGGTTGTTCAGGTGCAGTCCAAGGATATTTTGGGGAGTATTGTCGAGGTCTGTAAGGAGAAGCAGATTTCGACCGTATGTATGGGTAGCCCTGACATGAGACTGCCATATGCCATTTGTTCTATACTGGGATACAGAAAGTTTTTGAATAATTTGTCGCAAGCTAATATAGATTTGATTATACTTGCATAATATTAATCGTATGAATGTTATGAATATTAAAACGAAACTGATTCTTGGCATCGGGATGCTGGCGGGAATGATTATTTTATTGGTAACGCTTTCAGTAGTGAATCTTCAAATCCTGACGGCTACTGAACCGGACAGCCCTGCCGCCATGCCCGGACTGGAACGTGCGTTGCTGTGGATTTCCATTACCGGCGGTATCTGTATCCTGACCGGACTGGTATTGCTTTATTGGCTTCCCCGAAGTATCAGCAAACCGATAAAGGAACTGAAAGAGGGAATCCTCGAAATAGCCGGCCATAATTATGAGAAGCGTCTGGATATGAGTGATAATGAGGAATTCCGTGAAGTGGCCGATAGTTTCAACCGGATGGCGGAACGTTTGACTGAATACCGTGCCAGTACTTTGTCGGACATCCTTTCGGCAAAGAAATTCATAGAAGCGATTGTGAACAGCATAGACGACCCCGTTATCGGTTTGAATATGGAGCGCGAAATCCTGTTTATCAACGAGGAAGCACTGAATGTACTGAATATGAAGCGTGAGAATGTAATCCGTAAATCGGCGGAAGAACTTGCCTTGAAGAACGATCTTCTCCGCCGTTTGATCCGTGAACTGGTGACGCCGGGCGAGCAAAAAGAACCTTTGAAGATATACGCTGACAATAAAGAGAGTTATTTCAAGGCATCTTATGTCCCCATCATCAATACAGAAGCCGAAAAGGACGAGCCGCGTAAATTGGGGGATGTGATCTTGCTGAAGAACATTACGGAATTCAAGGAACTGGACTCTGCCAAAACGACCTTTATCTCTACCATCTCCCATGAACTGAAAACTCCGATTGCCGCTATTATGATGAGCCTTCAACTATTGGAAGACAAGCGTGTCGGAGCATTGAATGATGAACAGGAGCAACTCTCGAAGAGTATCAAGGAGAACAGCGAACGTTTACTCAGTATTACCGGAGAGCTGCTGAACATGACTCAGGTGGAAGCGGGAAAATTGCAACTGATGCCTAAGATTACGAAACCGATTGAATTGATAGAGTATGCCATTAAAGCCAACCAGGTGCAAGCGGATAAATTCAATATCCAAATCGAAGTGGAATATCCTGAAGAGAAGATAGGAAAGCTCTTTGTGGATAGCGAAAAGATTGCCTGGGTGTTGACGAACTTATTAAGCAATGCCATCCGCTATTCCAGAGAAAACGGTCATGTGGTCATCGGTGCCAGACAAGAAGATAATATTATTGAATTGTATGTTCAGGACTTCGGCAAAGGTATTGACCCGCGCTACCATAAAAGTATCTTCGACCGTTATTTCCGTGTCCCCGGAACGAAAGTGCAAGGAAGCGGGCTAGGGCTGTCTATTTCGAGGGATTTTGTGGAAGCGCATGGCGGTACGTTGACGGTGGAAAGCGAATTAGGGAGAGGAAGCCGGTTTGTGATACGGTTGAAAGCGTAAGGTACGACGTGTCGTTGGTGGCTTTATAGAAATAACAAGATAAAGGCTTTGTCTCCCAATTCTTTTTTAAGAATCTGCTTGGCTCTCCGTTTATAAGCCTTTATCGCATCTTCCGTGGTATCCATTGACAGGGCTATTTTAGCAATGGATTCTCCTTCCATGCTCTTGAGCATTACCTCTTTGTAATGGTCGGGCAGCAACTCTATCGTTTGGTATAGCTGAGAGATAACCTCTTCATCAAGGATATACTCCTCATCCAATGCGGCAGATTGCTCGACTTTATACTTTTCGAACTGCTGATTGGTACGTATTACGTTCAGGCACTTATTTTGAACACTGGTATATAGATATGATTTCAAAGAAAGGATATTGTCAAAACTCTGTTTATTATTCCAAATGGTGAGAAAAGTGTCTTGCACGATATCCTCTGCAAATTCAACTCCTATCATTTTTTCCGCAATACGTAATAAGGGCTTATAATAAGTGATGAAAAGCGCCCGGAATCCTTCGGGGAAGTCGGTCGCTATTTGGGATATGATTACTTCATCGGGGTTAAGTCTTGCCATTTTTAAGTAAAAACCTTCTGTTATATCATACAGTGTTCATTCTCTTTTTGCAAAGGTATAAGTATTATCCAACTTTGGACAAAATACATAAAAAATATTTTGATTCTATTCAAAAAAAAAGAAGTTACCGTTTTTTTTTGAAATAATGCGCCACTTTTCTTTCTCTTATGTGTCTTTATTTATAGAAAGGAGACTAATTAATGAACAATCGTCATCTTATTTATATCGCTACATTAATCAGGAAAAGTATTTCGGGTGAAATAACTTTGGAAGAAAAGAGGCAGTTGGAAGACTGGCTGGATGAGTCGGCACGCCACCGTGAACTGTTTGATAAATATAATAATCCGGATTTTCTGGCATCGGTAGATATTGAAAAAGATATGGAAGAAGCTCAGGAAGCATATTCAAACTTTATGCAGCGCCTGAAACCTGCGAAACCGGTGCGTCGTATTGTTTGGAATAGATATGTTGCGGCAGCCGCATTGATAGCTTTTGTATGCGCGTCCGCCATATTTGTATATATGTATGACGGCGGAGAGCCGCATTCTCCTTCGGGACTGGCGGTTGTACCCGTTCAACAAATGGATACTGTTCCGGCGGATTCGACAGACATACTCCTTATAACTGCCAGTGGAGAGAAAATTCCGGTGCAGAGTTCTCAAAAGATGTTGTCCGTGTCATCCGGGACTATAAGAATAGACGAACAGCCAATTGAGGAATATGCACAAGTGAAGACCGCTCCTGCCGAAGTAGTATATAATACATTGAAGATATTGCGGGGAAAAAGATTCAAGATGCAGTTGAGTGACGGAACTCTCGTCTGGCTCAATGCAGATTCGGAAATCACCTTCCCAAGCAACTTTGACGGAAAAGAAAGAAAGGTATTGGCGAAAGGCGAACTCTTTTTTGATGTAACCGAAAACAAGTCGCAACCATTCATTGTGGAAACTCCTACCGGAAATATCCGTGTTTTAGGAACTGCTTTCAATATACATTGTTATGAGGATGAGGTGCCTATGACCACGTTGGTTCGCGGAAAGATAGCCTACTCTCTAGGGAAAGAATCAGTTATCCTGGCTCCCGGACAACAATGCAGGGTGGAAGATAATAAATTGTCTGTAAGAGAAGTGGACACCTACGAATATGTATCATGGATAGACGAAGTCCTTGTCTTTAAAGATAAGGAACTTGACGAAATACTGAGTACATTGAGCCGTTTGTATGATGTCGATATTTATTACGAAAATCCGGAACTGAAACGATTGCCGTTCACCGGTTCTTTCAAACAATATGAGCACTTGGATAAAATAATCCGAATGATAGAGGATTGTGGGCTCATACGTATAAAACAGGATGGAAAGACGCTGACAATCAGTAAATAAACAGATAAGCAATCTTTTTACCATGCGATAAAACATCGTGTGGCGGGGACTAATATTCACTAAAAATAATACATTATGAAAATTTACTACCGAAACACCAACAAATGCAGGGACAACACCCGGGTTGAAATCTCTATGAAATTTACCAATTTCTTGTGCGATAAACACTATGAACTCACTATCATAAAACTGTAAATGAATATGAGCAATAAAATATCTTATGGTTTGAAATATCTGATAATAACCTTATTATTGTTCTGCAATGCTCCTTGGACAGCGGCGCAGCAACCTGCCCGGAAAGTGACCTTGAATTTGGAGAACGTATCTTTTGAAAATTGCCTGAAGGCAATAGAGAGACAAACACATTATACTTTCCTGTATAGGAAGGACTTGATAAATTTGTCAAAACCGGTCAGTTTCTCATGTAAGGATGAAGCTTTGACTGCCGTACTGGACAGTTTGCTTCCTTCGCAGAATATTGCTTACCGGATTCAGGATCTTACTATCGTACTGACTCCCAAACAGGTAAGAAGCAAAAAGACTCCGACTCTTATACAGGGAAATATTGTCGATGAGAATAAAGAGCCGGTAATAGGTGCTTCTATCAAGATAAAAGGAACTACGCAGGGGACTATTACTGATATTGACGGAAACTTCAGCTTTGAAGCCTCTCTGGATGATAAGGTGATAATCTCTTATGTCGGATTGGAAACAATCGAGCGGAAGATTGGCACGAAAGTCATGAATATCGTAATGAAGGATGATGCCGTGAGTCTTGGCGACGTGGTAGTCACAGGCTATCAGAAGATAAACCGCAAAATGTTCACCGGTTCTGCTTCAAAAGTCAATGCGGACGAGACTGTGCTGAAGGGAAATCCCGATGTAACCAACTCCCTGCAAGGAAAAGTGGCAGGTGTGCAAATCACCAATGTTTCGAGCACTTTCGGCGCAAGCCCCGTACTTACTATCCGCGGTAACTCTTCTATCAACGGAACTAATAAGCCCCTGTGGGTAGTGGACGGCGTGATTCTGGAAGACTTGATGAGCGTAAGCGCTGAAGAACTGACATCCGGTAATCTTTCTACGTTATTGAGTTCGGGCGTGGCAGGTCTGAATCCCGAAGATATTGAAAGTTTCGAAATCCTGAAAGACGTATCCGCCACTTCTCTGTATGGTGCGCAAGCTATGAATGGAGTGATTGTCATCACTACCAAACAAGGCAAGAAAGACCGGTTGACTATCAACTATACCGGTAGTATCGCCTTGAAAGAGAAACCCGATTACCGTAATTTCAACATTATGAACTCCGATGATGAAATGTCAATCTATAAGGAGTTGGAACGTAAGGGTTGGATTGATATTACTACGGTGGCCCGCAGCGAAAACTTCGGTGCTATGGGGAAAATGTTTGATGAAATAACAAGGAAGAATATCAATTGGGGGCCGAATGGTTCTTTGAACGAAGATTTTCTGTCGGCTTATGCCAACAGTAATACAGACTGGTTCAATACCTTATTTCATAATTCGCTGGTCAATCAGCATTCACTGAGCATATCTGGTGGTGGTGACAAGACTACTTTCTATGCTTCCCTGAGTTACTATACCGACAATGGAATGGCAGTCTCCTCTGATAAGGTGAACCGCTATACCGCTTCATTGCGCGGTACTTTCGCTGTATCTCCCAAACTGAATATAGGCTTGAAATTGTCTGCCAATATCCGTGACCAGAGAGTACCGGGAACGAAAGACCGTAACTTTGACACCTCTACGGGAGAATTCACCCGCGACTTTGACATCAACCCTTTCAACTATGCGCTCAACACCAGTCGTAGCATGCGTGCGTATGATTCAAACGGGAATCTTGAGTTCTTTCGCCGGAGCTTTGCCGATTTTAATATCTTGCATGAACTTCGTCACAACTTTGTTGACCTCACAGTGAAAGATATATCCACACAAATGGATTTGGAATACAAACCTCTGAAAGTACTGACCCTGAAAGGCTCTTTCCAATACCGTTCGGCAAATACATTGAGAGAACATAAAATCCATGAGTTCTCCAACCAGGTCGAGGCTTACAGGGCTGACTACTCACAAGCTATCATTGACAACAATCGTTTCCTGTTCCAAAATCCTTCTTTGCCTACCGCCAATCCGTATAGCATCCTGCCCGAAGGCGGATTCTACAATACCAATGAAGCGGATTTACGACATACTTACTTCAGAGCAACGGCGGACTACTCGCCGAAGTTAGGCTTGGATCATGTCGTGAATTTCTTTGCCGGATTTGAAATCAATAAGGTGGACAGAAAAATGAGGCTGAACGAAGGTTGGGGATACCTATGGGATAAGGGCGGTGTCGTTGTGACTCATCCCGACCTGACTTATTATCTGAAAGAACAGGGGGAAGTCTATTATGATTATGCCGAAGGACGGGACAGAAGAATCTCTTCATTCATCAATTCCGCTTATTCTTTCAAAGGCAAATATATTGTAAACGCCGGATTCCGCTATGACGGCTCGAACCAGTTGGGTAGTTCGAGAGAAGCCCGCTACCTGCCTTCGTGGAATGTCAGCGCGGCATGGAATATGCACGATGAAGTTTTTATGAAAGGAATTTCGGAAGTGGTGAATACCCTGAAACCTAAAATCTCTTATGGTTATAACGGTATTATGGGGCCTTCTACCAGCGCAGAACTGGCTATTTACGCCAAACAGACGTTGCGTCCTTCCGACAATGAAGTGTACAACGTCATAGAAGGTCTTAAAAACAAAGACCTCACTTGGGAGAAAATGTACGAGCTGAACCTTGGTTTCGAGGCTGGACTTTTCAACAATAGGATTATGATGGACTTTGCACACTATCGTCGTAAATCCATCGACTTGATTGATTATGTCAATACGGCCGGAATCGGCGGACAGTCCATCAAACTCGGAAATATCGGCAATATGAAATCTTACGGTTTTGAATTTGCCATCAATTCAGTTAACGTAAGTACGAAAGACTTTGACTGGAAAACGAGCCTGAACATCAACTTCCATAAGAGTAAGATTACCAAATTAAACAATTTCTCAAGAATGTCCACTGCCATTGCAAATACCGGTACGGCTATGCTGGGTTATCCTCAAAGAGGATTATTCTCCGTTCGCTTTGCGGGGCTCGATGGTGAAGGTATCCCTACTTTCTACGGGGCAAACAATGAAATCGTTTATGATATGAATCTTCAGTCGCGCAACGATGTCGATAAAATACTGAAGTATGAAGGCCCGTTGGAACCTAAAGGTTATGGTGGCCTGACCAACACATTCCGTTATAAAGACTGGACATTATCCTTCGGATTCGTTTATAAGTACGGTAATGTCATCCGTCTGGACGATGAGTTTTATCCGTACTACGATGACTTCTCCTCTTTCCCGAAAGAGCTGAAGAACCGCTGGATTATGCCGGGCGACGAGAACCGGACTTCCGTTCCCGCCATTTTGGATAAACGGACTTACGACCGTATCGAAGGAAAATATACGTATCAAATGTATAACAAGAGCACCGAAAGAGTGGCGAAAGGTGATTTTATCCGTCTCAAAGACCTGAGCATCGGTTACCGATTCCCGAAAGAATGGCTCACAGGCACTTGCATACACAATGTGAACCTGTCGTTCCAGGCAACCAACCTGTGGCTTCTATACTCTGACAGCAAACTGAACGGCATCGACCCCGAATTTTATCTTTCGGGCGGAGTATCTTCACCGGTATCGCGGATGTATACTTTTACAGTAAACTTAACCTTTTAAATAATAAACTCATGAAGTATTTATATATAAAAATAGCGGTCGTACTATCTGCTGTGGTGGCTCTTTCTTCGTGTGACTCCTTTCTGGATGAAACTCCCGATAACCGATTGCGCCTGAACAGCTACGAGACAATAGCGGAACTCGTCACCAATGCTTATCCCGAAGGAAGCGGCGTTTTCATGGAATGGATGAGCGACAATGTAGGGGCCGACCCTAAAAATATACAGCGTTCTGAAATGACACAGGCATACAACTGGCAGGACGTGGAACAGGAAGGGCAGGATACTCCTTCGTTCTACTGGAGCGGCAACTATAAAGCGATAGCACATGCCAATCAAGCTCTGGAGGCTCTGGAAGAAGTGAAAGAAAACAATCCCGGCTATAAGGACGCCATTCGTGGGGAAGCTTTGGCCTGTCGTGCTTTCGCGCATTTTATGTTGGTCAGTACCTTTGCAAAGAGTTACGACCCTGCAACAGCCGCGTCTGACAAAGGGATTGTCATAATGACGAAACCGGAAGAAAACCTGTTGGCTACCTACGAACGCAGTTCCGTGCAGGAAGTTTACGACTTTGTAGAGAAAGACCTGCTCGAAGCCATCGAACTCGTATCCGACCAGTATTATAAGAACTCCGGAAAGTACCACTTTAACCGTGCGGCATTGATGGCTTTCGCTTCACGTTTTTTCCTTTTCAAGAAAGACTATGAAAAGGTCGAAAAGTATGCGACCGAACTTTTGGGTAACGACTATAATCCGCAGATGATACGTGATTACACGCAAGTCTATACCGGCACAACTTCCGAAATGATGGGACGAAAGTTTACGGCAGCTACTTTGCCGTCCAATTTGTTACTGATTCGTAAAGATGTACTCTATGGCTATAAGGGGTATGCGGGCTACCGCTTCAATCAGGATGTGTATAACAGTCTGGTGTTGTCGCAGAGAGATTTGCGTTTCTCCGTATCTTACAGCTATGGCGGAACTTCTTCATTTCTTCCCAAGTTCCAAAGGGATCTGATACGCAAGACTTCCCTGACCTCCTCTTCGGGTTATCCTTACGTCATCGAAGTTGCTTTCAGAGGTGAAGAAGTCTTTTTCAACCGTCTCGAAGCCTGGGCAATGATGGGAACAACCAAGTTGTCGCAATTTGAAAGCCAGTTCAGCAGATATTTGAAGGCTGTTTATGCCGGAACAGTGGATTATCCTATTCTATATCAGAATTACCAGCGATTCTATCCGGGAGTACCCGCAAACGAACTGCGTCTTAAAATGGTACTCGACGAGAAGCGCCGTGAGTTTGTGGAAGAAGGACTCAGATGGTTTGATATTTGTCGTCATAAGTTGAGCGTCACGCATACCGACATAGCGGGTGTCACCCGTATTTTGCAACCCGATGATTCGAGGAAGGTTATTCAGATTCCCGAATCGGCGATTATCTATGGCGACTTGCAGCCTAATGAAAGAAAAAATATTTCCGAACCGGAAGCTCATTTAGTAATTCGTAATTAACATGCATATGAAAAGAAGTATATTATATATTTGTTGTTTGTCGCTCTGCTGTTTTATGTCGTGTTCCGATGACGAAAGTACGAACTATGTCCCCGAATCGAAAGAATTATCGACAGATGAAATCGATGTTTATTTTCAGGAGAACTTTCAGGAGAAATATGGCTCTACCGTTCGCTGGCAATGGATTGATAAATATGTCGATATTAATTATATCGTCGCGCCGGCTATGCGCAAAGTGCTTATCCCGACAGGAGAAATGATTCGTCGTTTCTGGATAGAACCGTTTATTCTTGAATCGAAGGCGAGTGGCGAATTTATCCGCAAGCATTTCCCGCCGGAGATTGTGTGCGTGGGCTCGGAACTGCGAAATGCCGACGGCACACGTACACTGGGTTATGCCGATGCCGGAGTACGCATTACTCTTACGGAACTGAATTATTTCGACCTGACAAACAGGGAATGGGTGATTCAGCAGTTGCATACTATGCATCATGAATTTTCGCACATCATCCATCAGACCTACAAGATGCCTAACGGTTTCAATAAAATCACCGAGGATACTTATACCGGACAGGCATGGAAAGATATAAATACAAATGCGCAGGCCGAACTGATAGAAAAGGGCATCAGTTCTCCTACCACCCATGAGATAGATTCCGTAGCCCAAAATATGGCGATTCAGAGAGGAATGCTCACACCTTACGGAACTTCCTCGGAATTTGAGGATTTTGCGGAGTTCGTGTCGCTTTATTTATTGACGGAACCTGCCGTATTTGAGGAAACGTATATCGCGTCAGACCCCAAACGGACTTTTCTGGACGAAGGCAAAGCCAATATCGACAAGAAACTGGCTTTGGTGAAAGAGTATTACGTGAGTAACTTCTCGATAGACCTTACTCACTTGAGAGAAATCATCTTACAAAGGTTGAACGAAATAAACATGAAGTAAAATGAAGAATACAATGAAAAATATAATAGGTATTTTGTTACTTGCCGCAGGCTGTTACTCTTGTTCGGACAACGAGGTGGACAACGTGTTCGACAAGACTCCCGAAGAAAGAATCGCGGCTGTGAAAGCAGAATACAAAAATATATTGGTTGAAGCGTCTCACGGTTGGAAAACCTATTTCGGAACCAGTGACAAACTGGGGCGCTGGCTGATTCTCATGGATTTTGATGCCGATGGCAAGGTCACGATGAAATGTGATCCGGTCGACTATTATTATATAGGTGGGGTCAGTATTGAAGATCCTGTGACGTATCGGGTCGATTACTCGCAGTTTCCCGAACTTGTATTCGAGTCTTTTTCGCAGTTCTCGGCTTGGAATGAGTTTTATGTAGATAGTGACGGTGACGGGTATTTCGATAAATACGCCAGTCCCGAAACCCAGTTTATATTTGATGCCTATCGGGATGGAAAGCTCTATATGAAAGGAAAGACGAATATGGGAGTAGGAAAGAAACCGGAAGAGATAATGACTTTTGTTTTTGAACCGGCTTCGGAAGCGGACTGGACTCTCAATGGCATAGCCGACGTGAAGAAAGCGATAAACTACAACGAAAGTAAAGGTAAATATCAACGTTTGGAGTACAAAGGGGAGTTGTTGGAAAGCCTGTTCCTTATCGACGCGGAATCGAGAGTAGTACTCTATATGTCAACGGAAATTGCGGGCAGCCAAATGCAGATTCTTCCTTTTTATATCACTCCGACCGGCTTTACACTCGTTTCACCATTGAAGATAAAAGGTGTCGGGAATATACGGCAATTTGACGTGAGTCAGGATGGAACTGCCGTCACAGAGTCTACCCACCAGCAACTCCGCGTGGTATATACAGACAAAGTGCCGGCCGTGCAGCGGACTCCTTTCAGCATATTCGACAAACTTTATCTCGGTATTGAAGTCTACCACTCTACCGGTGACCCGATAGGACGCAACCTAAAAAAGTACTTCGATGACTTGCGACCGCCATATGCACCGATGGAACAGCACCTCAATGTGATTTACTTCGCTAAAAATATTGATAAGGATATGGGTAAGATTCCATTCAAATATGCGGAAGAGTTGACTATCATCTATGCCGACTCCGATCCAAGTTACTCGAGCAAGGACTTGTATGGCGACAATCCTACCTTTGTGCGCATCCCTGTTTCATTTGAAACATCTGCTGACAGAATGTGGATTATTTCATTGAAAGGCTCTGTCGAACAGGCGTTCCTGGATGCTTACCCCGATGATGCCGGGTATGCCAGAGACAAAGCGAAAGCGGCTCTGCCTATGCTGTACAGATTGCTGAACGAGCGGGGATGGGGATTGTATGCGCAAGGTCTGGATACTAACAATCCAACCGTGAAAGTCGTTGACGAGGAAGATGTAGTGGGAAGTTTCTTCACCCTCTATCCGTATACGCAGACAGATGTAGATAGATAAATGTGGCACATCAGTAAAAAAGATAAAATATGAAGTATATAATATATAATTTGTGGATATTGATGTTCCTGTTTGCCTGTAGCGAATCGGAACAGGTGGAGTATTCAAAGCTCAGTGTCGGTTTTCAGAAGAGCAAGATTGATGTGGGCGAAAATACCGGCATACTTGAGATTCCCGTAGTCTTGTCGGGCGCTAATATGGATATGCCCTTGCAAGTATCGGTTCAGGTGTCGGCAACTGACGGGGATGCCGTAGCGGGTGTTGACTATGAACTGATTGATACTCAATTAGCTTTTGAAGTATGCGGGCAGACTACGTTGAAAGTCAGAATCATGGATAACGAAGAGATAACAGATGTCATCAAAACCTTTACTGTTAACCTGAAAGCTGAAACCCCGGAAGTAAAATCTGGTATTTCCAGTATAAAAGTTTATATCATTAGTGATGATGTGGAGAAGGTTACCATGGCAGGGCATTACACACTTACAGCACAGGATTTTGTAGAGGGAACTAAATTGTCTTCTACTCCGGGTGGAGTAGAAATAGTGCAGGACTTGGATGATAGCAATACGTATTACATGAGAAATATGGTTTTGGTCAATGGAGATAAAGTGTTACCTCTTACGATGGGAGGTGATTTGTATTTCACTGTTGACAATAGTGGAAACATGGCGATTCCCAGCCAATTGAAAATCGGCAATTACGGTGATGGAGAAGCGTTCGCTGTCGGCTTGACAACTGAAGGTTATTTCACTGAAGATCCTATAAAGATAGAAAAGAAGGATAACCGGTTACTTATTATGGGCGGAGGACTTGCAGGTATTTTTATAGATGATAAGGATGACCTGAGTATTTATTATGCCTTGAAAAATATAATTCTCGAGAAAGTAAACCACTAACGAATTCAGAAATATGAGATATAAGATTCTAAGATTAGCATCAGCGGCTTTCGCTATTCTATTGGTGGCGTGCCATGAACAAAGTGAATATCTTTTTGGAGCGGACGCCCCTTTGGTAGAGATAAGTGCCGACGCTGAAAATGAGGGAAACTTTACCCCGGAAGCTCAAACCGGTTATGCCCTGCTTCGTTCCAACGCGCGTTGGAAAGCGGAGAGTCTGTCCGAATGGCTGACGTGCAACACGACCGCCGGAGAATATAATGATACGATTTATTTTTCCATGCCTGAGAATAAGGGGGATACACGTATTGGCAAGATTGTAGTTCGTAATACGATTGGCGAGGAGAGATTGGATACATTGACCGTCAGACAACAATGTGCTGTCAGCTTTATCCCTGAAGGGTATAAAATAAAGATTGAATCGGATGACCTGAAAGCACCTTTGTCCGGTGAATCTTTTGCCGAAGTAAAGTTTGAAGTGAACAGTCCTACCGCTTGGCGTGCATTTACCAAGGTAGCAGACGGATGGAGTACGGTAATGACGAAGAAAGGTGAAACATCGGGAAGCGGTTCGTTGATTGTGACTGAGAATGAAACAGTTGTTCCCCGTTCGATGTATATCTATGTCCAGTCAGTTGAGTTCCCGACACTGAAAGACAGTATTCTGCTTACACAATCCGCTCGTCCGTTGAAGTTGGAGATAATATCGCCTACAAATAAGAAAATCATGCTTGATGGTGCGGAATCGCAATTCATATTCTCTGTCAACGGAGACGGAAAGTGGAAGATTGAAAACGCGCCGGGATGGATTGAGTTGGAAAAAACAGAATATGAGGGTAATGCAAATGTATTTGTGAAAGTATCTGCCACTGGTACGGAACGCACGGCTCAATTGACTGTAAGGTCACTTGTACAAACCGATAAAACAGATGTGCTGACCATAGAGCAGAAGAATATTCCTGATGGACGACTGAAAGACAGCTTGGCATTAGTTGCTATTTATCAGGCTACCAAAGGAGAAAACTGGAAATATACCTGGAAACTGGAACTGCCATTGTCTGATTCGAATTGGCCGGGAGTCTTTTTTGATACGGTTGACGGTGAACTTCGTGTGGTGGATTTGAGTTTGTTGGATTATAATATGGAAGGAAGTCTGCCTAATGAAATCGGTTGGCTGACGGAAATCATCAAAATCAAGTTGCAACGGAATAAACTTTCAGGGCCGCTTCCTGCCAGCATCAACCGTCTGACAAACTTGACGCATCTTTATATCACTTCAAATCAGTTCAGCGGAGAGTTCCCGGATATTCCGAATCTGCAAAAGTTGACTTGGATAGAAATGGAATTTAATCGTTTTACGGGAGAATTTCCACCTGTATTCTCTTTATTACCCAAATTGTCGACTTTGAAGATGAAGTATAACAATTTCGATCCGAACACTTGTGTTCCCGCCCGCTTCGGTGGTTGGAAGCTATCACTGTATATCAATCCGCAACGTGCTGTATATGGTGACGCAAAGACCGATTATAATTTGGTCGATTGTCCTAACTAGGACAAAATATGAATGAGTAATTGACACGCCCGTTTCCCTATAAAGAAACTACAGTTTCCTCGTAGAGATACGGGCGTTCCCTTATTGAGAAACGACAGTATCTATGCCGGGAAACTGTCGTTTCTTTACTTGGAAATGGTAGGGAACTGTAATGGGCTGATTTGTAGATGTTAGTATGCGGAGTAATGATGCCGGGTTCGATGCTGAAGGATAGAAAGAACTTAGTATTAAATTAAAAATGAAACTTTAGGGAAGCCGGACATTGTAGCTTCTTTTAAAATATTTATATTTGCGGACAAGTTGGAACTAAAGTCGAACTATTGACAATAACATAATTAAAAAGAATCAGATGAAACAGGACATGATTGTTATCCTTGACTTGGGTAGTCATGAGAATACGGTATTGGCTCGCGCCATCCGTGCGTTAGGAGTGTATAGTGAGATTTATCCTCACGATATCACAGTGGAAGAACTGAAAGCATTGCCCAATGTAAAGGGTATTATAATCAATGGCGGACCGAACAATGTGATTGACGGTGTTGGCATTGATGTAAATCCGGGTATTTATACAATGGATATCCCTGTCATGGCAGCCGGTCACGATAAAGCAACGTGTGCAGTGAAACTGGCAGAATTTACAGACGATATTGAAGCTATTAAAAATGCTGTAAAATCATTTGTTTTCGATACTTGCAAAGCTGAAGCCAACTGGAACATGACGAACTTTGTGAACGACCAGATAGAACTGGTTAAGCGTCAGGTAGGTGATAAGAAAGTGCTGTTGGCTCTGTCCGGTGGAGTGGATAGCTCTGTGGTAGCTGCTTTGCTTTTGAAGGCAATCGGTGACAATCTGGTATGTGTACACGTAAATCATGGCTTGATGCGTAAAGGGGAGTCTGAAGATGTGGTTGAAGTGTTCAAAAATCAGTTGAAGGCAAATCTTATTTATGTAGACGTAACTGACCGTTTCCTGAATAAACTGGCAGGCGTGGAAGATCCCGAACAAAAACGTAAAATCATCGGTGGTGAATTTATCCGTGTATTTGAAGAAGAAGCACGCAAACTGGATGGTATCGACTTCTTGGCTCAGGGTACTATTTATCCGGATATTGTAGAAAGTGGAACAAAGACTGCCAAAATGGTGAAATCCCATCATAATGTAGGTGGTCTGCCCGAAGACCTTAAATTCGAACTTGTAGAACCTTTACGTCAACTGTTCAAGGATGAAGTCCGTGCCTGTGGTTTGGAGTTGGGCTTGCCTTATGAGATGGTTTACCGTCAGCCTTTTCCCGGTCCCGGTTTAGGTGTGCGTTGCCTGGGTGCTATCACACGCGACCGTTTGGAAGCTGTACGTGAATCAGACGCTATCCTGCGTGAAGAATTTCAGATTGCCGGATTGGATAAGAAGGTATGGCAGTACTTCACGGTAGTACCAGATTTCAAATCTGTTGGTGTACGTGATAATGCCCGCTCTTTTGACTGGCCTGTTATTATTCGTGCCGTCAATACGGTAGATGCCATGACAGCTACCATTGAACCGATTGATTGGCCGATTCTGATGAAAATCACAGACCGTATTCTGAAAGAAGTGAAGAATGTAAATCGTGTTTGCTACGATATGTCGCCGAAACCCAATGCGACTATAGAATGGGAATAAAAGAATAGAATAAGAAAAGCCCTCGAAAGTGTCGGGATAGATAACTTTCGGGGGCTTTTTGTTACATTGAATTTGACGCTGGCGCAAACCATGGCGCAAACCGAAGGTATATAAAAAGAAAAACGCCCAGAGGTGGAAGCCCTCCAAACGTCTTATCTGTAAGTCTTTCGACTTGGTAGCGGGACCCGGGATTGAACCGGGGACCTCATGATTATGAATCATGCGCTCTAACCAGCTGAGCTATCCCGCCATCGTTTCTCGATTGCGGGTGCAAAGATAGATGTTTTTTCATAATCTCCAAAACAATTCTGTATTTTTTTTTGTTTTTTTCTTTAGGAAAGGTTTTGATTTTCCCTATAAACAGGGAGTTTGAGACCCGATAGTGAAAGAATAATTAAATAAAGTGTCTGATTTATGCGGTGTATTCAGAAAAAAGTATTTATCTTGGCACACGTAAAAACAACTCGAAATTGCTATGAAAAAGGAAAAGATTCATTTGGAATATTTATTGAACGCAACCTCTAAAAATATTCTTTGGGGAGCTATTAGTACACCTACCGGGTTGGAGGACTGGTTTGCTGACAAAGTGATATCCGATGATAAAATAGTAGAATTCCATTGGGGAAAAACCGAACAGAGGGTAGCTGAGATTATAGCCATCCGGGCTTTCTCTTTCATCCGTTTCCGTTGGCAGGATGATGAAAACGAACGCGATTACTTCGAAATCAAAATGACGTATAATGAGTTGACAAGTGACTATGTATTAGAAATTACCGATTTCGCAGAGCCGGATGAAGTGACTGATATGAAAGAATTATGGGAGTCACAGGTAACTAAATTAAGAAGAACTTGCGGTTTTTAGTTAACTTTCAACTAAAAATTTTCGATGCTCCTTTTTTTGTGCTAATTTTGCGTCTTAAATGCACGAACCTATTAAGATGCTACGCATAAAGAAATTAGATATATTCATTGTAAAGAGCTTTTTCATACTCTTTATAGGCACATTCTTCATTTGTCTGTTCATCTTTATGATGCAGTTCTTGTGGAGATATGTAGACGAATTGGTCGGAAAAGGATTGGAGATGAGCGTAATGGCTCAATTCTTCTTTTATTCCGCATTGACATTAGTGCCAGTATCGTTGCCGTTGGCAGTGCTACTGGCTTCTTTGATTACTTTCGGTAACTTCGGTGAGCGCTACGAATTGCTCGCGATGAAGGCTGCCGGTATCTCTCTGCTCAAAATCATGCGTCCGCTTGCGTTCTTTGTATGCGGGCTGGTCGGCGTTTCATTCTATTTCCAAAACGTAGTTGGTCCTATTGCCCAGGCTAAACTGGGAACCCTGATTCTTTCGATGAAACAGAAATCCCCGGAACTGGATATTCCCGAAGGCGTATTCTATTCCGAGATAAAGGATTATAATCTGAAAGTTGCCAGGAAAAACCGGAAAACAGGTATGCTCTATGATGTCCTGATTTATAATATGAAGGACGGATTCGAAAATGCGCATATCATCTATGCGGACTCAGGACGTATGGAAATGACGGCTGACAAACAGCATCTTTGGTTGCATCTGTATAGCGGCGACTTGTTTGAGAATCTGAAAGCACAGAGTATGAAATCGCAGAATGTACCCTATCGGCGTGAATCATTCAGGGAGAAACATACATTGATTGAATTTGACTCAGACTTTAATATGGCGGACGAAAGTATCATGAGTAATCAGTCCAGTGCCAAGAATATGACGATGTTGCAGGCTTCCATCGACTCGATGAAAGTGCTGGGAGACAGCATCGGAAGGCAGTATTACCGGGAAGTGGCCGAAGGGAATTTCCGCCCATCTTATGGATTGAGCAAAGAAGATACGGTCAAAATCGAGAATGCGAATATACAGGAGTATAATGTGGACAGTCTTTACGCTGCCGCATCGCTGACCCAGAAACAAAAGGTGTTATCTTCTGCCACCAGTCGTGCCGAGAATGTGTCCAGTGACCTTAGTTTCAAGAAATTCACGATGGAGAATAATGACTATGCCATCCGGAAGCATAAGACGGAATGGCATAAGAAGATTACCATTTCCCTTTCTTGTCTGCTATTCTTCTTTATCGGAGCACCCTTAGGCGGTATTATCCGCAAAGGTGGTCTGGGTATGCCGGTAATCGTATCGGTACTGGTGTTTATCATTTATTATATCATTGATAACACGGGTTATAAGATGGCGCGTGACGGTAAATGGATTGTGTGGATGGGAATGTGGACAAGTAGTGCGGTTCTCGCTCCGTTGGGCATCTTCCTTACTTACAAATCGAACAAGGACTCTGTGGTGCTGAATGCCGATGCGTATATTAACTGGTTTAAGAAGGTTGCCGGAATCCGTAGCGTGCGTCATTTGTTCAAGAAAGAGGTTATCATTCATGACCCGGACTACGGACGCATACCGGGAGAATTGGAACAGCTTACGGCGGAATGTCAGGCATATGTTACCCGCAATCAGTTGATGAAAGCGCCCAATTACTTCAAGTTATGGATGGCAGGTGAGAAGGATGATGAAGTAATGGCTATCAATGACAGGCTGGAAGCATTGGTGGAAGAAATGTCCAATACCAAGTCGGCTACTTTGATAGGAGCATTAAACAATTATCCTGTCATTCCCGTTTCTGCTCATATACGACCGTTCCATATTTATTGGCTGAATCTGGTAGCCGGGGTGATTTTCCCCGTGGGATTGTTTTTCTATTTCCGCATTTGGGCGTTCCGTATTCGTCTGGCGAAAGACATGGAACGGATTATAAAGAATAACGAACAAGTTCAATTCATCATACAGAAAATTAATAAATAATTGATATGGAAGAGATTAAAATGGATAGAATAGAAGACGCGATTGCCGACTTCAAGGAAGGTAAGTTTGTCATAGTAGTAGATGATGAAGACCGCGAAAATGAAGGTGACCTGATTATTGCCGCTGAAAAGATAACTCCCGAGAATGTAAACTTCATGTTGAAACACGCGCGTGGAGTGCTTTGCGCACCTATCACAGTATCCCGTTGCAAGGAGCTGGATTTGCCGCATCAGGTGAGTGATAATACTTCCGTACTGGGAACTCCTTTTACGGTTACTATCGATAAACTGGAAGGCTGCTCCACCGGAGTATCTGCTTCCGACCGTGCCGCTACAATTCGGGCATTGGCCGATCCTACTTCCACACCGGCTACTTTCGGACGTCCGGGACACGTCAATCCGTTGTATGCACAGGAAAAGGGAGTGCTTCGCCGTGCAGGACATACGGAAGCTGCTGTTGATATGGCACGCTTGGCAGGACTTTATCCGGCTGGCGCTTTGATGGAAATCATGAGCGACGACGGTACGATGGCACGTCTTCCCGAACTTCGCAAAATGGCAGATGAATATGACTTGAAGTTGATTTCTATTCACGACCTGATCGCTTACCGCTTGGAACAGGAATCAATCGTAGAGAAAGGGGTAGAGGTAAATATGCCTACTGAACATGGTATGTTCCGCTTGATTCCTTTCCGTCAGAAGTCGAACGGACTGGAGCACATGGCTATATTTAAAGGTACGTGGAGTGCGGACGAACCGATTTTGGTGCGTGTTCATTCATCTTGCGCTACCGGAGACATTCTCGGTTCACAGCGTTGTGACTGCGGCGAACAGTTGCATAAAGCCATGGAAATGATTGAAAAAGAAGGAAAAGGTGTAGTCGTTTACCTGAATCAGGAAGGTCGGGGCATCGGTCTGATGGAAAAGATGAAAGCCTATAAACTTCAGGAAGACGGAATGGATACTGTTGACGCTAACATTTGCCTGGGACACCTCGCCGACGAACGTGACTATGGTGTAGGTGCACAGATTCTTCGCGAACTGGGAGTGCACAAGATGAGACTTTTGACAAATAATCCGGTGAAACGTGTCGGTCTTGAAGCCTATGGATTGGAAATAGTAGAAAATGTACCTGTTGAAACCGTTCCTAATCCGTACAATGAACGCTACCTGCTAACAAAGAAAGAAAGAATGGGGCATACTTTACATTTTAATAAGTAAATTGCCGATTTGTTTTCATATATCAAATATTATCGCTTATTTTGCAACGATTTTCACTCAACAACAATAAAATAGATACAAAATGAATCAATTATCAGATCGTTTG
>ENA-OPTB01001061-OPTB01001061.1-human-gut-metagenome-genome-assembly--contig:-NODE-1061-length-22972-cov-2.795959_pt1 | contig 22972 bp, 23 predicted proteins | sample MGYA00241810_ERZ501911 | MGnify/ENA primary metagenome ERZ501911 (study PRJEB25962, sample SAMEA2042304) | human gut metagenome | biome: human gut; feature: human-associated habitat; material: faeces... | reverse complement strand
CATGATGATCGTCTCCAACAACCGGCCCCATCGTGTGCAGCCCTTCGCTGCGGCACTGGGATTGCCCTTTGTGGCGGAGGGGGCAAAGCCCCTGCCCAGAGGCTTCCGGCTGGCGCAGAAGCGTATGCAGCTGCCTTTTTCCCAACTGGCAGTGGTAGGCGATCAGATCTTTACGGACATTCTGGGCGCAAACCTGTGCGGAGTCAAGTCCATTTATGTGCGCCCCATTCAGTATGAAAACAAGGGCTTTTTGCGGGTGAAGCGCTGGCTGGAACGGCCGTTTCTGCCAAAGGTATAAGGAGGAGCATATGCGTATTCTGGTGATCCACGGGCCGAATCTGAACCTGCTTGGGGAGCGGGAGCCGGGCATCTACGGCAAGAACGACCTTGCCCATGTGAACGGCGCCATCCTGACCCGGGCGAAGGAGCTGGGGGTGGAATGCGAGGTGTTCCAGTCCAACCATGAGGGAGAGATCCTGGATCGTCTCCACGAAGCTCGGCACGCCTTTGACGGGGTGGTGCTGAACGCCGGGGCGTATACCCACTACAGTTATGCAATCCGGGACGCCATTGCTGCCATCCGGATTCCCTGTGTAGAGGTACACATCAGCAACGTTCACGCCCGGGAGGAATTCCGGCACACCTCCGTGATCGCTCCTGCATGCCTGGGCGTGGTATGCGGCTTTGGGGGCGACAGCTACCTGCTGGCGCTGGAGGGGCTGGTGCGGCATTGCGCTGGACAAAAAACTTTGTGAAAACCCCTTGTCAAACGGGAAGAAATGTTGTATAATAAGGCTATATTTGTGTAACATCTTTTTTGGAGGTTTAATGTATGATTTCAGCTGGCGATTTTAGAAACGGTATCACCTTTGAGCTGGACGGCCAGGTGGTTCAGGTTATCGAATTTCAGCATGTAAAGCCTGGTAAGGGCGCTGCTTTTGTTCGTACCAAGTATAAGAATGTCATTACCGGCAGTGTGGTTGAGCGTTCCTTCAACCCTTCCGATAAGTATCCCACTGCGTTCATTGAAAGAAAGGATATGGAATTCAGCTACAGCGATGGGGATTTGTATTATTTTATGGACACAGAGACCTACGAGATGCTGCCCATCAACAAGGATATGCTGGGTGCGTCCTTTAAGTTTGTCAAGGAGAACATGCCTGTAAAGGTTCTGTCCTACAAGGGCAACGTATTCGGCATTGAGCCCCCCAACTTTGTAGAGTTGCAGGTTACCCAGACTGATCCGGGCTTCAAGGGCAATACTGCCACCAACGCACTGAAGCCTGCAACACTGGAAACCGGTGCAGAGATCAAGGTTCCGCTGTTTATCAACGAAGGCGATATGATCCGTGTAGATACCCGTACCGGCGAGTACATGGAGCGCGCATAAATCCACCCGACGATTCACGCTGACGAGGGAAAGGAGTCTTAAACATGAAGCTGACCGAGAAAATGTCTTATTTGCAGGGCCTGTTGGACGGTCTGGAAGTGGACACTTCCACCAAGGAGGGCAAGGCACTGGTGCAGATGTCCGATGTGATGCAGGAAATGGTAATGTATGTAGAGGATCTGCAGGCACAGGTGGATGAACTCACTGAGTTGTGCGATATTCTGGATGCAGACCTGGGCGATGTGGAAGAAGAAGTGTTTGATCTGGATGACGATTGCTGCTGCGAAGATGATGACTGCGACTGTGATTTCGACGATGAGGACGAAATGTATGAGGTTTGCTGTCCCAGCTGCGGAGACACCATCCTGCTCAACGACAGCATTCTGGAGGAAGGCTCCATGGAATGCCCCAACTGCGGCGAAACACTGGAGTTTGACTACGACGATCTGGTGATCGAGGACGCAGAGGATCCTGAGGACACAGACGAGTAAACGCTCCGAAAACTGAATAGAAGAACGTTTCAGGGCGAGGTGCAATTCCTCACCGGTGGTGATGCAGCATGCTGCAAAGTCCACGAGCCGAAAGGCTGAATCGGTGCAAATCCGATACCGACGGTTATAGTCCGGATGAGAGAAACAAAACGCAAAAATGCGTTTTTTCGCCCATACGGCAATGGTATGGGCGTTTTTCATTGGTAAAGGAGTTTTGAATATGGAACACGCAACCCACAGCACACGCACAAAGGCAAAATTGGATGTCAAGCAGTTGGTGGTATTGGCACTGCTTTCTGCCATGGCGTTTATCTCTCTGTTTTTGGTGGATATTCCGGTATACGGATTTTTGTCCTATGAGCCCAAGGATATTTTCATCACCCTGGGAGGCTTCCTCTACGGCCCTATGGCAACCGTGTTTATGTCCGTGGTAATTTCCTTTTTGGAATTTGTCACCATAAGCACCACCGGCCCCATCGGGCTTCTGATGAACATCATTTCTACGGTAGCTTTTGCTGCCCCCGCTGCTGTCATTTACCGGCGGCATCGCACCATGTCTATGGCGCTGCTGAGCCTGTTCAGCGGCACGGTGCTGATGACGGGAGTTATGCTCCTATGGAACTATCTGGTGACCCCCCTGTATATGGGCACACCCAGAGATGTGGTGGCGTCCATGCTTCTGCCTGTGTTCCTGCCCTTTAATCTGGCGAAGGCAGGGCTGAACGGTGCGCTGACCCTGCTGCTGTATAAACCCTTTGTGACCATGCTGCGGATGCTGCACTTCGCTGAACCCAGCGTACAGCCCACTGGTTCCCGCCGGGTGAGCGTATTTTCCATTCTGGTGGCAGCCTTCCTGCTGATCACCTGTGTGGCATTCATTGTTGTACACTAAGGCAACGTTGCACATAGTTTGACTGATGGCTTCGCACGGTATTGTCTGAACCACATAAACCAGAACCCCTCCGCATATATTGATGACGGAGGGGTTCTTTTTATGAAACAGTATATTTGCCTGTTGGCAGTATTTTTGATGGGATGCACCCCCGGAACCGGCAGAATCACTCCCGGCATGGGCATGCGTCTGGAGCTTCAGGAGCAGACAGCAGAGCAGCTGCATCTTCCTGTGCAGCAGTCCGGATCTCCGGTGGTTGCGGCATGGCTGACGGCGGTTTCTCTGTCGGACATGCTCAAGGGCGCAACGGAAACGGCATATCGTGTCGCTGTACACCAGGAACTGACCTGGCTATGTGAGAATGGTTTTACGGATGTGTTCGTGCAGGTGCGCAGCAATGGAGACGCCTATTACCGATCCCGGGTGTATCCCAGGGCTGCATCCTGGAGCCAGGATTTTGACCCGTTGCAGGTGTTCCTGGAGGAAAATCAGCAGGTAGGCTTGCAGGTGCATGCCTGGATCAATCCCTACCGGTGCCAGACCGCCGGGCAGATGCTGAAGATTCCGGATACATATCCCACCCGTATGTGGGCACAGGAACAGGCAGAACCCATTGTACAGGTGTCCGGCAGATGGTATCTGAACCCGGCAGATGCGCATGCTCAGGCACTGATCTGTACGGGGGCACAGGAGCTTTTGGACGGGTATGACATCGCCGGGCTGCACATTGACGACTACTTTTACCCCACCACGGAGCCGGAGCTGGACGCCGCTGCCTTTGCTGCATCCCGGTCGGAGGATCTGACAGCATGGCGTACAGAGCAGGTAAACACGCTTGTAGCCGCTCTGTATGCCCAAGCCCATGCAGCAGACAGGATCTTCAGCATCAGCCCCCGGGGAGATCCCGCAGCCAGTGCACAGCTACTGTATGCAGACCCGGAGACCTGGTGCAGCCTGTCGGGCTACTGTGACTGGATCCTGCCGCAGCTATACTATGGCTTTGACAATGAGACCTGCGGTTTTGCGGAGATGCTTGCCCTTTGGCAGGGGATGGTGCAAACCGATGGGGTGCGGCTGATCCCCGGCATCTGTACCTATAAGGTGGGACAGGCAGACGATTGGGCAGGCACCGGCAGAATGGAATGGGTCACAGAGCAGGAGATCCCGGCACGGCAGGCTGCTGCAGTGCTGGAGGCAGGGCTGAACGGGGTGGCAGTATACAGCAGCGCCTCCACCCGGGAACTGGATGCTCCGGAGATGGAGGCGCTGAAACAACAGCTATGCAGGTTTACGCAAGTGCCGCCTTGAGGGCGTCCACCATGTCAGTGCGCTCCCAGGCAACCTGTAAGTCCTCACGACCTATATGGCCATATGCAGCCAGTTGACGGTACTGGGGCTTCTTCAGCTTCAGCTTGCGGATGATAGCAGCGGGTCGCAGGTCAAACACCTTGTCCACAGCCTTTGCAATGGCGCTTTCGTCCGCCTTGCCGGTGCCGAAGGTGTCCACCAGAATGGAAACCGGCTTTGCCACGCCGATGGCGTAAGCCAGCTGCACCTCGCACTTGTCTGCCAGTCCGGCAGCGACAATGTTCTTGGCAATGTACCGTGCTGCGTATGCGGCGGAGCGGTCAACCTTTGTGGGATCCTTGCCGCTGAAAGCGCCGCCCCCGTGCCGGGAATAGCCCCCGTAGGTGTCCACGATGATTTTTCTGCCGGTCAGACCGCTGTCCCCCTGGGGGCCGCCGATGACGAACCGACCAGTGGGGTTGATGTAGAACTTGGTGTCAGCGTCCATCAGTTCCGCCGGGATTACCGGCTTGATTACATATTCCAGAATATCCTCCCGGATCTGTTCCAGGGGGATCTCCGGGGCATGCTGGGAAGAAACCACAATGGCGTCCAGCCGAGCCGGTTTGCCGTCATCGTATTCCACGGTCACCTGGGTCTTGCCGTCCGGCCGCAGATACCGGAGGGTGCCGTCCTTCCGGACAGCGGTCAGTTGCATGGCAAGCCGATGGGCCAGGGAAATGGGCATGGGCATCAGCTCCTTGGTTTCGTTGCAGGCGTAGCCAAACATAATTCCCTGGTCGCCGGCACCGTTTCCCGCGTCTGCATCCTCACCCTCCTTGGACTCCAGCGCCTCGTTGACACCCATGGCAATGTCGCAGGACTGCTCGTCCATGGATGTGAGAATGGAGCAGGTATGACCGTCAAAGCCGTACTTTGCCCGATCGTAGCCAATGTCTACGATCACCTCCCGGGCGATCCGGGGGATGTCAATGTCCGCCTTGGTGCTGATCTCGCCCATGCACAAGACCATACCGGTGGTGCAGCAGGTTTCACAAGCCACTCTGCCCTCCGGATCCTGTTCCAGGATCGCATCCAGAATGGCATCGGAGATCTGGTCACAGATCTTGTCCGGATGTCCCTCAGTGACAGATTCGGACGTAAAAAATTTTTTCATGTTTGCATTCCTCCATACAATAAAAAGAGCGCTCAACATGAGCGCTTGTGAGTTCTGTATTCACAAACCTCATCTCTCGGATGCTGTGCATCCGCAGGAATTAGCACCTTTCTCGAAAACGAGCGGTTGCCGGGCGTCACAGGACCAGTTCCTCAGCCTCTCTTGATAAGGGTATAAATTCATTATAGCACAGGATTCGACATCTGTCAAGTAGAAAGGAAGGGTCATTCATGCGTATTCTTACGATCGTTGCTGCCTTTGCAGCCTGCTTCACGCTGCTGCCTGCCGCTGTGCTGCTGACGGGCAGGGAAGCGTCGGCGGAATCCACCCCCAGGCAGCCGGATTCCTCTGAAGCATCCGGCACCGAGCCCATACAGCCCACAGCATCTCTGGAGGATTATAGGGTGCTGGATATTACCACCGGCTCCGTGGAAGCCGTGTCCGTCCGGGACTATGTGATCGGCGCTGTATGCGCTGAAATGCCTGCTACCTTTGAGCCGGAGGCGCTGAAGGCCCAGGCGGTTGCCGCTCATACCTATGCGGAACGGCAGCGCAGAAGTGAGGCGCAGTCCCCAACGGCAGAACTATCCGGGGCGGATTTCTCCAACGACAGTCGCCACTACCAGGCGTTCTATACCCTGGATCAGATCAAGGGATTTTACGGGGACAGCTTTGATGTGTACTACCCCAAGGTGGAGGCGGCGGTAGATGCGGTGCTGGAGGAGATCCTCTGCTATCAGGATGCCCCCATCATTGCGGCGTTCCACTCCCTTTCCACCGGGGTCACGGAGGATGCCGCCCAGGTCTGGGGCAGCGCCATACCCTATCTGGTGCCGGTGGACAGTCCGGCGGATTGTGATGCGCCCAAGTACCGGGAGGAGGTGACGCTGACGGCGGATGTGGTAAAGGAAAAGCTGCTGACGGCGGTGCCGGAGCTGAAACTGTCCGACCAGCCCGGGGATTGGTTCGGCGAAGCGAAACGGACGGATTCCGGCACAGTCTGCACCATGCAGGTGGGGGATCAGTCCCTGGGAGGGCAGACCCTTCGTGGGGCATTCGGTCTGCGCTCGGCGGCATTTACCCTGTCCCTGGAGGGGGACAGCTTTACCTTTGTGACCAAGGGCTATGGGCACTGCGTAGGGATGAGTCAGTACGGCGCCAACGCCATGGCGGCGGAGGGCAGTAGCTATGCGGACATCCTTGCCCATTACTATCCGGGTACGGAACTGAAAGATTGCCGGGCATAAAAAAGCAGACGATGCAATATCGTCTGCTTTGCCTGTTTTATTTGTTTTCCAGACCTTTCATCAAAGCGTCTACGATCTCGGGATACTCCCACTTCATAGCGGTACGGTTATACAAGCCGAATGCCTCACCGGAATTGAAGGCGTTGTTGTCCCACCAGATGCAGGGGATGCCCACCTTGGATGCTGCGGAGGTGTAGGCGGTTGCCCACTCACAGCGATCCTCTGTATTGTACTTGTTCCGGGCACCGAACTCGCCGATGATGACGGCGTGTCCCTTTTGCAGGAAGTATTGGTTCAGCGTCTGCATCAGGGTTTCGATCTGAGCAGCGTCCCCGACCGGGTCGTAATCAAAGGTGCCCTTGGCGTTCAGGGCGAAATTATAGGGGGTATATGCGTGGATGGAAACGATGACCTTATCGTCCTCCGGAATCACAAATTCGCTGAGTACATCCGTTGTGGTTGCAGCCGCATAAGTGGGGATCATGACGCAGCGCTCGGGGTTGTTGCCGCCGATGTTCCGGATGTTATCCACAAAGGCAGCGTTTAGCTGGTTGATCACATCCCGTGCCTCCGGGGTGCCGCCGCTCCATTCGCTGGGGGTATCCACCATGCGAGGTTCGTTCATACCCTCAAAGATCAGATGCTCGTCATAGCCCTCAAACCGGGCAGCAATCTGCTTCCAGATGGCAACCAGCTCCGCCTTGGCAGGCTCCAGATTGTCATAGGAGGGGAAGTGCCAGTCCTCATGGTGCAGGTTGATGATACAGTACAGGTCGTTGTTGATGACGTAATTCACAACCTCCTGCACCCGGTTGAGCCACTCCTCGTTGATCTTGTAATCCGGTGCGTCTCCCAGATGCCCTGTCCAGGTTACGGGAACCCGGATCACATTAAAGCCCTTTTCCTTTACCGCCTTGATCATATCCTCGGTGGTCTTGGGATTGCCCCAACTGGTCTCTGCGCTGAGGGGGTCATCCTTGGTACCGCCGGTGGCATCCAGGGTGTTGCCCAGACTCCAGCCGATCTTCAGCTCCTGTACCAACTGGGTGCCGGTCAGATCCCGCATTTCCTTGATCTTATTTTCTTCTTCCTTCTTGCCGCAGCCTGCCAGCAGACTCATGCCCATGACGCCGGTCAGGCACAGAGCCGCCAGCTTTTTTAGATGTGATTTGATCATATTTCCCCCTTATTTTCTTTACGCAGTGACAATCTTGCTTGCCTGCTGCAAATTCAGCTTTTCTACCGCTGCTTCACGCATCTTGTACTTGAGGATCTTGCCGGCTGCATTCATAGGGAACTCGGTAACGAAGTCCACATACCGGGGTACCTTGTGCTTTGCCATGTGATCCAGTACATACTGCTTGATCTCTTCCTCGCTGCTGGTTTCCCCGTCATTGAGGATGATGCATGCCATGATCTCCTCGCCGTACTGCTTGTCCGGCACGCCGATTACCTGTACATCCTTTACCTTCGGATGGGTGTAGAGAAAGTCCTCAATCTCCTTGGGGTAAATATTCTCGCCGCCCCGGATGATCATATCCTTGATTCTACCGGTGATCTTGTAGTACCCCTTCTTGGTGCGCCGTGCCAGGTCGCCGGTGTGGAGCCAGCCGTTTTCATCGATGGCGGCAGCAGTTGCCTCCGGCATCTTGTAGTAGCCCTTCATGATATTGTAGCCCCGGGCAACGAATTCGCCGTCCACCTCGTCCGGAAGATCCTCGTTGGTTTCCGGATCCACGATCTTGCACTCTACGCCGAAGATGGGACCGCCCACGGTGTTGACACGATCCTCAATGGAGTCGGTGGTCTTACTCATGGTAGTTGCCGGGGAAGCCTCGGTCTGCCCGTAGGTAATGCAGATCTCGTCCATGTGCATCTTCTCGATCACATCCTGCATGGTCTTGATGGGGCAGGGGGAACCTGCCATAATGCCGGTACGCATGTGGGAGAAGTCGGTCTTTTCAAAGTCCGGATGCCCCAGCATAGCGATGAACATGGTGGGCACTCCGTGGAATGCGGTGATCTTCTCCTTGTTGATGCAGGCAAGTCCCTTTCTGGGTGAGAATGCGGTGATGGGAGACATAGTGGTGCCGTGGGTGACGGATGCGGTCATTGCCAGAACCATGCCGAAGCAGTGGAACATGGGCACCTGGATCATCATCCGGTCTGCGGTGGACAGATCCATGCAGTCGCCGATGGCCTTGCCGTTGTTGACCACGTTGTAGTGGGTCAGCATAACGCCCTTGGGGAAGCCGGTGGTACCGGAGGTATACTGCATGTTGCACACATCGTTTTTGTCGATGGTGCGGCGGCGTGCTTCCACCTCGCTATAGGGAACCTGCTCTGCCAGCTTGATTGCCTCATCCCAGGTGTAGCAGCCCGGCTGCCTGGAGTCGGTGGTGATGATATTCTTCAGGAAGGGGAACTTCTTGGATTCCAGCTTGCCTGGCTCACAGGTTGCAAGCTCCGGACAAAGCTCCTTCATGATGCCCACGTAGTCAGAATCCTTGTAGCCGTCGATCATGACCAGGGTGTGGGTATCGGACTGCCGCAGCAGATATTCTGCCTCGTGAATCTTATATGCGGTATTGACGGTAACCAGTACTGCGCCGATCTTAGTGGTTGCCCAGAAGGTAATGTACCATGCAGGTACATTGGTTGCCCAGATGGCGACGTGATCCCCCTTGCGTACACCCATGGCGATCAAAGCCCGGGCAAAGGTGTCCACATCGCTGCGGAATTCCGGATAGGTTCTGGTGTAATCCAGCTCCGTGTAGCGGAACGCATACTGGGTGGGGAATTCCTCGCACACACGATCCAGCACATCCGGGAAGGTGTAGTCAATGAGCCGCTCCTTGGGCCAGATATACTTGCCGGTTTTCCGGTTGTTGTCCTGGAGCGGGTGCTTATGCTTTCTGCGAAAGGGACGCATAAATTCTGCATACTGGGGGAATACCACGCCGGCATCCAGCAGATTGGGCATCCACAGCTTGACCCATTCCAGGGATACATAGCCGGTGTACTGGATGGACTGGAGGGCTTCGATCATCTTCTGGATGGGCAGATCGCCTTCGCCCATCATCTTGTAGACCACCTTGCCGTTTTCCATCACACTGTCCTTGATGTGGACGTACTTGATCAGTTCTCCAAGGTTTGCAACTGTCTGCTCCGGGGATTCACCGGCAAACCGATAGGGGTGATGCATATCCCACAAAGCAGCGATCTTGTGGCTGTTTACGCTGTCCAGCAGTGCTCTGAGCCGGTGGGTATCGCTGTAAACACCGTTGGTTTCCACCAACAGGGTCACATCATACTGCGCTGCAATGGGCGCCAGCTTCTTGAGTTGCTCTGCTACATAAGCGTCATCCACTTCTCCGTTGGGTGCAGCCTCCAGATCCGCCAGAACCCGGATATAGGGGGCGTTGATCTGCTGCGCCAGCTTGCAGTATTCGGTCAGTTCCGCAATGGTTTCTGCTTCCTTTTCCTTGAACTTCAGGCAGCAGCCGGAGGAAAGGCAGGGGATCTCAATGTTCAGTGCCTTCAGCTTTGCCATGGTTTTGGGACGGTTTGCCTCAGTAAAGGGCATTGCCTTGTAAGCGGCAAAGTCATCGCCCATGCCCCGGATCTCGATGCCGTCAAAGCCAAGATCCTTTGCCATGGAGTAAATATCCACCCAGGAATAATCCGGACAGGCGATTGTTGAAAAACTGATCTTCATAACGAAAGTCTCTCCTTATTTTTGATGATCCTTCTGACGGATCTGGGCACGCTTGATCTTGCCGCCCAGGGTCTTGGGGAGTTCATCTACATATTCAATGATACGGGGGTATTTGTAGGGGGCTGTTACATGCTTTACATGATTCTGCAGTTCCTTGGTCAGCTCCTGGCTGGCAGTATAGCCCTTTGCCAGGACGATGGTTGCCTTTACTACCTGTCCACGGATGGGATCCGGTGCGGCAGTGATGGCGCATTCTACAACAGCCGGATGCTCGATCAGCGCACTTTCAACCTCAAAGGGACCGATCCGGTAGCCGGAGCACTTGATGACATCATCGTTTCTGCCAACGAACCAGTAGTAGCCGTTGGAATCACGCCAAGCCATGTCGCCGGTGTTGTAATTCTTGCCGCCCAGAACCTTTTCTGTCAGCTCCGGGTTCTTGTAATAGCCGGTGAACAGGCCTACCGGGAAGGATTTGTCGATATCACAGATGGAAATGGTGCCTTCCTCGCCGTCGTCACACAGGTTACCTTCACTGTCCAGCAGCTGAATGTTGAACAGGGGGGAGGGCTTGCCGGTGGAGCCGGGCTTGGGGTCGATCCACTTGAAGTTTGCAATCAGAACCGGGCCTTCTGTCTGCCCGAAGCCTTCCCGCATCTTCAGACCGGTCAGATCGTAGATCTTGCGGAAAACCTCCGGATTCAGAGGCTCTCCGGCATTGCAGAAGTTTTCAATGCTGGACAGGTCAAACTTGGACATATCCTCCTGTAGCATGAATCGGTACATGGTGGGCGGTGCGCAGAAGGTGGTGATCCGGTACTTGCTGATCTTCTCCAGCAGCTTCAGGGGGATGAACTTGTCCATATCGTAGCAGAAGATGACTGCGCCGCAGATCCACTGACCGTAGATCTTGCCCCAGCCGAACTTTGCCCAGCCGGAGTCGGATACGCTCATATGCAGCTTGTTTTCCTGCACCTGCTGCCAGTACTTCGCGGTGATGATGTGCCCCAGGGGGTGTGCAAAGTTGTGGCGAACCATCTTGGGCATGCCGGTGGTGCCGGAGGTGAAGTATACCAGCATGATATCATCCCAGCGGGTCGCAGCCTCCCCGGTGGGGCGTTCAAAGGTATCCGGGAACTTGGCGATTTCCTCCTCCAGGTATGCCCAGCCTTCCCGTTTTTCTGCTACCATGATCTTATACTGGAGGGTGTCAATCTGGGGGAATGCTGCATTGACCTGGTTCATTACAAAGTCATCGTTGACGCATACAATCGCCTTGACGCCGGCAGCGTTGCCCCGGTATACAATGTCCTTGGTGGTCAGCTGCAGGGTGCCCGGGATCAGCGTTGCGCCGATCTTGTGGAGGGCAACCGCACAGATCCAGTACTCCCAACGGCGGCGTAGGATCATCATCACCACATCGCCTTTTTTGATGCCCAGGCTTACAAAGTAGTTTGCCGCCTGGTTGGACAGCTTCTTGATATCGGTAAAGGTGAAGCGGCGTTCCTCATCGTGGTCATTGCACCAAACCAGTGCCAGCTTGTCCGGCTCCTGCTTTGCCCATTCGTCTACGATGTCAAAGCCGAAGTTGAAGTCCTTCGGAACGTTGATCTTGAAATTTTCCTTAAAATCCTCATAGGAATCGAAGTCGATCCGCGGTAGGTATCGATCCAGCAGCATACTATATTACTTCCTCTCTTATATGTGGGTTATTCAGCGATCACGGTCAAAAATCTTGCCTTGGAGTCGCCCACGCAGCGCTGACCGTGGGGGTAGGTGGGGTTAAAGTAGATGGAGTCGCCCTCGTTTAAGATGATCTCCTTGTCTTCAAACACAACGGCAACACTACCCTTGAGCACCAGATTGAACTCCTGGCCCGCATGGGTTACCAGGGAAGCAGGCGCATCGGTCGGATCCAGTGTAACCAGCAGGGGCTGCATGATCTTGTCGGTATAGCGGAACGCCAGATCCTTGTAGCGGTAGCCTTCATACCGGCTGAAGCTCATGCCGTGCCCCCGGCGGACGACGTGATATGTATCCAGTCTTGCAGGAGAACCTGTGACCAGCTCTGTAAAATCGACCTTAAACATTTTGGAAATTTCGTAAATGGTGCTGATGGGGAAATTGCCTTCTGTTTCGTAGCCGATGTAGGTTTCTTCAGAAATGCCCAGCTCCTTTGCCAGCTGTGCGGTGGAATAGTCGCACACCTCCCGTAGCTCCCGGATGCGGTTTGCGATTTCACTGATTTCGCTTTGCATAGTAGTTCCTCCTTTTTGATGCCCCTTGTACGGGCAAATAAAAAAACGGTTAAAAGCATACGCCTTTAACCGTTATTGACCATTCTATCAGAACAGGACGCAATTCCAGCGGAACAGCGCAGCTCCGATCATGCACATAACAGAGGGCGCACAGTATTCTTCAGACGCACGACTGCTAGGTTCACGACGAAAAACTGTGCCATGGTGGTTCCTCCTCCTGTAAAATTATGAGCATGTTTTTATTATACGAGCATGTGCCGGATTTGTCAAGAGCTTTTTGTGTTTTTATCACTTTTCACAGGAAAACAGGGAAAAAAGCCTGCATCCTTGTCAAAAGTTATTCATCAGCTGCTTGTAATCCTCCAGGGAATAGGAGTGCGTGCCGGAGTCCGAGCCGCTGCTCCGCTTTGCCCGGGCGGCATTCACCGCCTCCCGGCTGGTCAGACCCTCGTTTTCCCAGGTGGCAAGAATTTTGTCGATGTAGGAGAAATTCAGCTTGTCGATGGATTCCACGCAGAGCTCGTAGGCGTAGGTGATCATCTCCAGCTTATAGCCCTTACTCTGCCACTGGTCGATGAATGCTTGCTGTTTGGTGGTGGGGCGGCGCTGCATTTCAAACGCCCGCATAATATCCGCAGTAAGGGTGCGCTGCGCTGTCAGTGCCTGTACCTCCTGCTGGGCACGCTGGAAGGTGAGAATATCCCGCTCCTGCCAGCTGACTGCAACGGTTTCAATGTAGCGTACATGGGGCTTCTCAATGGAAATGCAGTACCCGATCAACATCAGGATCACATCCGGCCCCAGCCCCAGATAGTCCCGCATCCACAGCAGGGAGCGCTGCTCCGTGGGAGTCAGCATTCGGTGAAACTGCTGCTCCGCCATGTCGAACAGGCTCTTGATCTCACCGGAGTTCTGGATCCGGGCAGCAAGCTCTGAGGGAGTGGGCAGGAAGCCGGCACTGGTGCGCTGGGCAAAGGGCTTGGGAGCCTCCGCAGCAGGTTGGGGTGCAGGAACTGCCGGAGCAGGCGCATTTTGCCGGACTGGCTCCTGGGACTGCGCCGTGCCGGATCGCTCCAGAATATTGGCCTGCTCCCAAAACAAAAAAGCATCCTCCACCTGTTCCCTGGAGATGGAGAGTGCCTCCCCGATGGCTTCATCGGTCAGGGCTTCGTTGCCGTGCCGCAGCAGGTACAGCAGTACCCGGAGGGCGTCCGGGGATGCAAGCTTTAAAAAGTGATCTGCAACCGCATTGGGAACCGGGAACATCTGGTTCCATGCGCCGCAGTGAAGCTGAAAATCCATGATAGGCTCCTATTCGTGTTTGAGCTTTTCCGCCTGGGTAGCCTGTAGGTACCGAGCACACAGGGCGTCTGCATCCACCGGTTGGGCATGCCGGGCGGCAAGGGCGATCCCGGCTGCGGACTGAAGCAGCAGATGGGGAGGAGCCTGGATCAGACTTGGCTCTGCTTCCAGCAGCATGGCTGCACCGTCTCCGCATACAGTTACCGGCTGGGGCAGGGTGCGGGGCTGTTCCAGCAGCTGCTCCTGGGGCAGGATGGCATCCTCCGTCAGCCGGGTGATCTCCCTGCCGTCCGAGGAAAAAATGCCGCAGTAGTGAAGCTGCTGCCGGGCGTGAATGGCGCAGCAGAGGGTGCCCCGGGTGCCAAGCAGATTGTACGCCATGCCCTCCAGGGTGGAGATGCCGGCGCAGGGCTTGCCCAGGGCAAACGCCATGCCCTTGACGGCGGAGATGCCGATTCGCAGACCTGTGTAGGAGCCGGGGCCGTCCGCAACCGCAAACAAGTCGATCTCCTCCAGGGTCACCCCTGCATTGTCCAGCAGCTGCCGGCAAAGGGGTAGCATGACCTGGGAATGGGTGCGCAGGGTGTACAGGGATACCTGTGCCCGCAGGGTGCTGTCCTCCAGCAGGGCTGCGGAGGCGGTATGTCCCGATGTGTCAATCGCCAGGATCAGCAAAGCGGTCATCTCCTTCTATGGTAATGATACGGGTGTCCCCCGCTCCGTAGGCAATGCCGATCCGCAGACACTGCTCCGGCAGGGCGTAGGGGATGTTTTCCGACCACTCGATGGCAAACACCGAGTCAGACAGGGGGTAATCATAAAAGCCGGTGGATTCCAGTGCCTCCGGCAGGGTGATCCGGTACATGTCAAAGTGGTACAGGGGTGTGGTGCCTGGCTTTCCCAGGTATTCGTTCACCAGGGCAAAGGTGGGGGAATGCACCTCATCCGGCAGTCCCATGCCCCGGGCGATGCCCCGGGTAAAGGTGGTTTTTCCGGCACCCAGCTCTCCGGTATAGGCGATCACGTCCCCCTTACGCAGCAGCCTGCCGATGGCTTCCGCAAGGGCGATGGTTTCCTCCGGGCTGTGGGTGATAATCTGCCGCATCATCAGAACAGACCGGTGATGCAGCCGTTGTTGTCGCAGTCAATGCGCAGAGCGGCAGGCTCCTTGGGCAGACCCGGCATGGTCATAATATCTCCGGTGAGGGCAACCACGAACCCGGCGCCGGAGGACAGCCGCAGATCCCGGACGGTAATGCTGAAATGTTTGGGCTTGCCCAGCAGTGCGGGATTGTCGGACAGGGAGTACTGGGTCTTGGCGATGCAGACCGGAATATTTCCAAAGCCCAGCCCTTCGATCTCCTTGATGGCCTTTTCTGCCTGTGCCGTATACACCACATCATCCGCCCGGTAGATCTCGGTGGCAATGATACGGATCTTTTCCTTGATGGGCAGCATTTCATCGTACAGGGGACGGAATTCGCTCTCCGCCTCGCTGCACATGTCGATGGTCTCGCAGACCCGCTTTGCAAGCTCCAGTCCGCCTTTGCCGCCCTTGGCAAAGACCTCACACAGAGCGCAGTCTACGCCCATCTTCTTGCAGAAATTCTGCATCAGAGCGATCTCCTCCTCCGTGTCGGAGTAGAACCGGTTGATGGCAACCACCACCGGCAGGTGGAACTTATGCATGTTCTCAATGTGGGTCTGTAAATTGACCATACCCTTTTCCAGTGCCCACAGGTTCTCCTTGGTGAGATCCTCCTTCTTGACGCCTCCGTTGTACTTCATGGCACGAATGGTGGCAACCAGTACCACGCAGGCAGGCTTCAGCTTGCCGAACCGGCACTTGATGTCAAAGAATTTCTCTGCACCCAGATCGGAGCCAAAGCCTGCCTCTGTCACGCAGTAATCCCCCAGCTTCAGCGCCAGCTTGGTGGCACGCAGGGAGTTGCAGCCGTGGGCGATGTTGGCAAAGGGACCGCCGTGAATGAATGCGGGGGTCTGCTCCAGGGTCTGTACCAGATTGGGCTTCAGGGCATCCTTCAGCAGGGCGGTCATGGCTCCCTGGGCGCCCAGATCCCGGGCAAAGACCGGCTCGTTTCTGGTGTTGTATGCCACCAGAATATTGCCGATGCGCTCCTTGAGATCCGCCAGGTCGGATGCCAGGCAAAGAATCGCCATGATCTCGGATGCAACCGTAATCTGGAAGCTGTCCTCCCGGGGTACGCCGTTTGTCTTGCCCCCCATGCCGACCACCGTATACCGGAGTGCCCGGTCATTCATATCCATACAGCGCTTGAACAGAATCCGCCGCTGGTCAATCTGCAGTTGGTTGCCCTGCTGCATGTGGTTGTCGATCATGGCGCACAGCAGGTTGTTTGCCGCCGTGATGGCGTGCATGTCACCGGTGAAGTGCAGGTTGATGTCCTCCATGGGCAGTACCTGGGAGTAGCCGCCGCCGGCTGCGCCGCCCTTGATGCCGAATACAGGACCCAGGGAAGGCTCTCGCAGTGCCAGCATGGTTTTCTTCCCCAACCGGGTCATAGCTTGTGCCAGACCTACGCTGACCGTGGTCTTGCCCTCTCCGGCAGGGGTGGGGTTGACTGCCGTCACCAGAATCAGCTTCCCGTTTGGCTTCCGTTCCAGCTTTTTGAACAGGGCTTCAGAAAGCTTTGCCTTGTATTTTCCGTAATACTCCAGGTCATCCTCCTGGATTTCTATCTTCTCTGCGATGTTGCGAATGGGCAGCAGCTCCGCCTGCTGTGCAATCTCAATATCCGTCAGCATATGTACACGCCTCCACTCTCTGTATTTGCTGCATTGCAGCAGATACACTTATTATAGCATTTCCCAGCGGAAAATGCAACACATGCTTTGTGGGGGATGCCTTGCATTTTTCCGCTCCATCCGATATAATAGAAACAGAACAAGTTCGAGAACGGAAACGGAGGGGGATCCATGCATCCCTGGAAGCACTTTTGTACCATTACCCGGCACCGGCATCAGGTGATCCGGCATTGCCGGAAAGCGGGTATTCTCTGGCAGGGGCTGCGGCATGACCTGTCCAAGTATACTCCCACGGAATTCATTCCCGGCGCCCGGTATTATATCGGCACCCGGAGCCCCAACGAGGGGGAGCGGCAGGACAAGGGCTACTCCCTTGCCTGGATGCACCACAAGGGGCGGAACCGCCATCATTTCGAGTACTGGACGGACTATGTGCCCCCGACCCGGAGGATGCAGCCGGTGCCCATGCCCGCCCGGTATGTGGCGGAAATGTTCTGTGACCGGGTGGCAGCCAGCAAGATCTATCTGGGGGAGCAGTATTCCAACGATGCGCCCCTGGCATATTTTCTCCGGGGAAAGCCCGGCAGAATGATCCATCCGGATACCTCTGACCAATTGGAGCGGCTGCTGACCATCCTTGCACAGGAAGGGGAGGATGCCGCCTTTTCAGCAGTGCGGCAGATGGTGAAGAAAGCAAAGCAAGGAAAGGAGCCGGGACGGCATGAATAAATACGAACAGTTTCAGGAGGCTATGCGTACCATCCAGGCACGGCGCACGGCGGCAAACGCCCTGGCGGAGGCGCGCACCAGGGAAGTGAACGAACGCTTTCCCCAGATCCGGGAGATCAACAGCCGCCTGTCGGATACGGCAATGGAGCTGTTTCATGTGCTGCAGGCTGGGGGAGACACCCAGGAGCAGATCGAGCAGATCCGCCGCCGGAATCTGGAGGGGCAGCGAATCGTCCGGCAGATGCTCCTTGCCAACGGCTTGCCAGAGGATTATCTGGAGCTGCACTATACCTGCCCCAAATGCGATGACACGGGCTATGCCAACGGGTGCTACTGTGACTGTCTGAAGCGGGAGCTGGGCAGACTTGCTATCGAGGAGATGAACCGGCATGCCCAGGTGAAGCTGTGCAGCTTCGACAGCTTTTCTCTGGAGTATTACCGGAACGATCCGGCATGCTACGAGACCATGCGACGGATCCTTGCCTTCTGCAAGCGGTATGCAGCCCAGTTTGATTCCCATGCCCCCAGTCTGCTGCTGTCCGGCAACACGGGGCTTGGCAAGACCCATCTGTCCCTTGCCATTGCCAGCGAGGTGATGCAGAAGGGGTATGGGGTGCTGTACGATTCGGTCATCAACCTGCTGCGCCGGGTGGAGCGGGAGCATTTCGGCAGAGGCGAGGTAGGGGCGGATACCCTGGAGATTCTGCTGACCTGTGATCTGCTGATCCTGGACGATCTGGGTGCAGAATTTGACAGCAGCTTTTATGTGTCCACTGTGTACAACATCATCAACACCCGGCTCAACTGCGGCCTGCCCACCATCATCAGCACCAATCTGACCCATGAGCAGGTGCAGCGCCGGTATGAGGACCGGATCGTGTCCCGGCTCTTTGCCACCTATACGGGGCTGCATTTTGTGGGAACGGATGTGCGGCTACAAAAGGCAAAGAAAGCTGCCCAGCAGAATGTATGATGTCATATAAAAAACTACATGGAAACCGCCGCTGTACAGATAATACAGCGGCGGTTTGTTTGTATATTCTATTATCTTGCGCCCTTACGCTTGAGTACCACAGCAATGGTGGAGAAAAACAACTTGCAGTCCAGACCAAGGCTTCTGGTACGGATGTATCGCACGTCGGATTCCACCCATTCGTCAAATGCCATATCGCTTCTGCCCTCGCACTGACAAATGCAGGACAGACCGCCCTTGACCATCAGACGCTCCATCTGGGCAGGGGTATACAGCACCACTTCCCGGGGAAGGGGCGGACGGGGACCGATCAGGGACATATCTCCTTTAAGCACATTGAACAGCTGAGGCAGCTCATCAATGGAGGTTTTGCGGATAAAACCACCGATCCGGGTGATCCGGGGATCGTGCTTGCTTTTAAAAGCAATGCCGTCACATTCGTTTTTCTTCTGGACTTCTTCAAAGCGCTTTTCAGCGTCCATGCACATGGAACGGAATTTGTACATGCGGAAAGGCGTTCCGTTTTCCGTCAGTCGAACCTGGGAAAATATAGGTTTTCCTTTATCCTCTATGTAGATAATAGCGGCAACGATCAGTCCCGGGATCAAAAGGAGCAGAATGCCCAGTGCGGAAAGTACAACGTCAAGGATTCGCTTGACTGCCCGGTATGCAGCGGATCCTGCTGGCTTCAGCGTACTGTGCTTCAGCGTTTCCTGAATGCCTGTGCAAAGCAGATTCAATGCATTTTCGTCAAACTCCAGGATGGGATACTGGGTGATCCCCTCCTGATTGGTTTGCAATGCCTCTATGGTAACTTCGGTGATCATATTTTCTGTCATACTGGTCTGTTCCAGACCGGTACTGTTGGTTATCATTCTCTCGCCCCCAAATATTGAATCGAGTTCCCTTCTGGAAATGGGCTGCTCTCTATATAATATATCAGTGTCTATATCTGTTTGTTTCGATTCACATATGCAGACCAAAGCAGTATATGCCGAATGCTTGTCCGTTGTTCAAAAGCGAATGCGGACGATGCGCTGCGTCCACATAAATAGTCATGTGTCTATTATAACGTGTTTCGGCGGGAAAGTCAAATAAATACGCTTGAATTAACATGACTCTCTGAAAATTCGTCATATTGTACGATATCTTACGTTGCTTGTATTATACAATTCACACTGCCCTTTTATATCCTATCAAGAAAGCAGGTTTGTCAGTAGAAGATGTTGTCGTTTTTTTTGACAACACTTTGACGGATATGCTATAATGAGAATCAGGTGGTGAGTATGAAAATGAAACGAAAAAAACCAACGGTGCTGTATGGACTGATCGTTCTGACGATATGCTTTATCTGGGGCAATTCCCTGATGCCAGCTTCTGTTTCCGGTGCCATCAGCGGCAAGGCGGCGGAGCTGCTGTCCCATATCATTTCCCTGCCTGTAAGCCCGGAAGGGAACGCCTCCGACGGGGTGCTGCGCAAGCTTGCCCACGGCACGGAATTTTGCATACTGGGCATAGAACTGGCAGCATTGCTGCATCAAGCATGGAAACAGCATTGGGAGCGGCTTATCCTGTGCGGTGTGGGGACGGCGCTGCTGGACGAGACCATCCAGCTGTTTGTTGCCGGAAGATCCGGTATGATCAAGGACGTATGGATTGATCTTGGGGGCTATACAGTGGGTGCGGCGATATGTCTGCTGCTGTGCACCCGGCTGCATGGGACTCACCCCAGGGTCTGATGATTGCCCAGAAAACGGAACTCGCTCAGGGAGCCTGCCAGGTCAGCCAGCAGCGCATTTACCCTGGGGTCCAGCACATTGCCGCTGAAGTCCAGATAGAATCGTACATCAAAGCTGCCGTCCGCCACCGGGCGGCTTTCCAGTTTTTGCAGATCCAGCCCGTTTGCCGCAAATTTATTCAGCATCCGGGACAGGCTTCCCGCCCGGTTTGGCAGCTCCGCAATGATGGAGATGGTATCTGCCTGTTCCGGGATCAGGCATTCCTTTGAAAAGCAGATGAACTTTGTCACGTTTTCCCTGGCGTCCGCAATGTCCGGGCGCAGGATCCTCAGTCCGTACTGCTCTGCGCACCGGGGGCTGCATACAGCTGCATAGGGCAGGGGGGACTGGGCGACAAACCGGGCTGCCGTTGCAGTATTGCTGTAGGACAGCTGCTCCAGTTCGCTTTCCCGGAGAAAGCCGCTGCATTGCTGCAAGGCCTGGGGATGGGAGCAGACGGTGGTCAGCTTTGCCGGATCCATGTCCTTCCGGATCGCCAGACAGTGCCGGATCTCCAGATTTACCGTGGCAGCAATGTAGCCCACCTGTTGGTGCAGCAGCTCATAGGTGGGAATCACCGTGCCGGTGGTGGTGTTCTGGATGGGTAGGATGCCAAAGTCGATCTCTCCGGAGCCAACTGCTTTGCATACATCCCCGAAGGTGGCGTAGAACTTTGCCTCGGCTCCCGGAAACAGCATCCGCAGGGCGGTCTCGGAATTGGAGCCACGGGTGCCCTGACAGCCTGCCCGGGCACAGGACAGCGTCTTGACCTGCTGAAAAGAAGGCATCCAGGAGGCATCCGCCAGTACCTGCTGCTGGTAGCATTTGCTGATGTCCATAATGGCGGCAAACAGTGCTGCAGCGCTCTGGGACATATCCGGCGGCGCCATATCCCGGATCCGTTGGATCACCTGATCTTCCCGATCCTTCTGAAAAACGGGCATATGGTTTTCTTTCTTGTAAACCCCCACCTGTCTGCAAATGGTCATGCGCTGTGCAAAGGCGCTGAGAATGGTTTCATCCAGCTGGTTGATCTGGGCACGCAGTGCTTGTAAGTCCATAAGGGAGCCTCCCGTGTTTTTCTGATTCTATGCCATTATACCGGATTTCAGAGAAAAAATCAAGGCGCAGCCTGCAAAGCCTTTATGACCGCAGGACAGCCGCTTTTTCGTCAGATTGCATAGAAATCGCCGGGGAATGCAAGGACATTGCCGGAAATATCTGTGTGATATGACGGAAACGCTTCCAGAAATCGGAACATGTGGCGGTAGAGGCGCTTGCCGGGAGGCGGCAATATGAGAAAAAGTCAGTCCAGCCCTTGAAATACTGTGCGGAAGTATGCTATAATAAATAGTACTATCGTGTGAAGGGTGTGCATTATGCGAATCATCGGCATCGACCCGGGTTATGCCATTGTAGGCTTTGGCGTGCTGGACTACCGGGGCGTGGAATTTACCACTCTGGAATACGGGGCGATTCTGACGGAGGCGCATACGGACTTTCCCCAGCGCCTGGGGAATATTTACGAGGATATGTGCTTTATTCTGGAGCGATTCAAGCCGGATGCCCTTGCCATCGAGCAGCTGTTTTTCTACTCCAACAAGACCACCGGCATCGACGTGGCACAGGCAAGAGGGGTGATCCTGCTTGCCGCCGTGCAGCATGGAGTGCCGATTGCCGAGTATACTCCCTCTCAGGTCAAGCAGGCGGTGGTGGGTTACGGTAAGGCAGAAAAGCGGCAGGTTATGGAAATGACCCGGCGGATCCTGCACCTGGAGCAGATTCCCAAGCCGGATGATGCTGCGGATGCACTGGCGCTTGCCATCTGTCACGGTCATTGCAGCCGGGGTGCTCGTTCTCTGACCCAACGCACGGGAAGAATCTAGGGCAACACTGCACAAAGCTTGTGCGGGGTTGCGTTTTATAGGGAGGTGGCACAAGGGTGCTGTACAGCCTGCGAGGCAAATTGATTCACAAAGAACCGGGGCTTGTGGTGATTGAATGCGGGGGCGTTGGCTATGCCTGCCGTACCACCTATGCCGCATCCGGCGGAATCGGCGAAACCGGCAGGGAAGTGTTCCTGTATACATACTTATATGTCCGGGACGAGAATATCGAGCTGTTTGGCTTTTCCGATCAGCAGGAGCTGCGCTGCTTTCAGCTGCTCATCAGCATCTCCGGGGTGGCTGTCCCATCTGTACACAGACCTATGTACAGGGGATGATTGCCGATGGTATGAAGTGTATGAATCGTGCAAAAGGTATTTATGGCGAAGATAACGAATTTGTTAATTATACAGATTTAGGAGACTACCCATCCGAGAATCTTGAACGTCCCGGCTTCAGAAGATTAATGAAAGATATTGAGGAAGATAATCTTGACGTTATTGTTGTAATCACACTCGACAAAATCACAACAGATATCGATCTTCTCATGGAAACATACCAGACAATCCGCAAACATAATATCCAGCTTATTACTGCTAATGACGGTAAAAAAGCAATGGAAATCTTAGATAAGGCGTTGGTAAAATGGCAAGAAAATTCAAATTAAACGAAGACAAATTTAAAGTTGCTTTCATTTTTGCAAATGAGGGCTGTAACCCGAAAAAGGACCGTTCCATCATTGAATCCGAAAAAATCATCATGTACGTTGTCGGATGTGCTGATTACAGCCAGGCAGAAACTGTAGCACAGGAAATGCTTGAAGAAGGATGTGCTGCTATTGATTTATGTGGTGCTTTCGGAAATGAGGGTGTTGCCCGAATCAGCAAGGCTGTTGATCGACAGATTCCTGTCGGTGCAGTCCACTTTGACTTTCATCCTGCTTTCAGAGACAAAAGCGGCGATGATCTCTTCCAAAAGGATTTTTGGTGTATTGGGCTTTAGAACGAACAGACGGACAGACGAAACCAGAGAGATTATATTCTTATATCTGTGGCCT
>ENA-OPTB01001054-OPTB01001054.1-human-gut-metagenome-genome-assembly--contig:-NODE-1054-length-23180-cov-4.875416_pt1 | contig 23180 bp, 5 predicted proteins | sample MGYA00241810_ERZ501911 | MGnify/ENA primary metagenome ERZ501911 (study PRJEB25962, sample SAMEA2042304) | human gut metagenome | biome: human gut; feature: human-associated habitat; material: faeces... | reverse complement strand
TTCCCTGTCTATCGACACGAAGACTTTCGCGTTCAATTCCAAAGTTAGCTTGAAGAATAGGGCTAGTAGGCTCTAGCTTTTGAAGCAGTTGGTTTATAGTCATAGAGTCACCTTTTCATCTAATGTTAGTGTTAGTCTATTATAAATAGGAACAGAAAACAAATTTCTGCTACGTTTGGCTTTAATTTACGAACATTTATGATAAGTTTGTGAAAAATAAGCAGGTTTTAGAGCGATATTTTTATCAAACATCATAAAATGCTTACAAATGTTAGTGAAATGACATTGTACTTGCAATTTTACTCAATTTAACCTATACTAATGACATATATATGAGAACGAAAAAATCCCTAGGGTCTGCCCTCAGGGGCTTTTGTATGCTCTCAAAAGGGTATGACCGTTCTTTTATAGATAAATGATAAGCATAAGACTCTTAGTTTTATGCTTTGCTCTGCCTAGAGTAGACGATATTTTTCGCCGTGGTCGAGACCATTCTGAACCTATTTGCACTTGTTCGAAGTTGCTCACAATTCGACGGTTCGCTCTGCTCAGGAACGATGCTTTCACCGTGATGATATTTCTATAACTGCAAAAGCAGTTATAGAAAGCGGAGTTATCGAGACTTTGGCTCGATAACTAGTCATGGAACGACTGAGTCGGTCGCTGACGTCCGCCATCACTTAAGAAAGCATCAAAAAAGAAAAATATCAAAAGAAAAAAGAATAAAAAACGGAGGTAACTATGTTTCAAACCCTTATCCCCCAGATAAAGGAATACAAGAAACCCTCAATCCTAGCGTCTCTCTTCATGACGCTAGAAGTCATGTTTGAGATTTCCATTCCCTTTGTCATGGCCAATCTTTTGGACAAAGGTGTCCAGCAATCTAACATGTCTAACATTTGGCTCTATGGTGGTCTCATGTTGGTCTGTGCCTTTCTGTCGCTTTTCTGTGGGATGCAGTCGGCACGCTATGCGGCCTTTGCTTCTGCTGGATTTGCTAAGAATCTACGTCAGGCCATTTTCAAAAAGGTTCAAACCTTCTCTTTTGAAAATATCGATAAGTTCTCAGCTGGTGGTTTGGTAACACGTATGATGACTGATGTTACCAACGTGCAGAACTCTTACCAGATGATTATCCGCATCTGTGTACGTGCACCACTTAATCTGATCTTTGCCATTGCAGCAAGTTTCCTGATTAATGGCGAAATGGCTTGGATTTTCGTTGGTGTGACACTCTTCCTTGGTCTGGTTTTGGCTATTATTACCAAAATCGTATACCCTCTTTTTACTCAAGTGTTTGAGGCTTATGACAACCTCAATAACAGTATCAAGGAAAATATCACTAACATGCGTGTGGTGAAATCCTACGTTAAAGAGCAGGAAGAGACAGATAAGTTCAAGAAAGCTTCACGCCGCATTTACAAGATGTTCATGCGTGCTATTCGTGTGGTTATCATGTCTAACCCAGCCATGATGTTGTCTATGTATGCGTCCTTTCTCATGATTTCCTGGTTTGGTGCTCATCTTATCGTTATCGGCAAGCTATCTACAGGTGAATTGACTTCCATGTTCAGTTACACCATGACTATCCTAATCTCACTTATGATGTTCATGATGATCTTTGTCATGTTGTCTATCTCTATGGCTTCTGTAGAGCGTATCAATGAAGTGCTTAATACTGAATCAACCATTGTTTCACCTGAAAATGGCTTGACTGAAGTCACAGATGGTTCTATCAGCTTTGATCATGTAGATTTCTCATATACTGATGAAAATGGTGACAAGACCCATGTTCTCAAAGATATTTCGCTTGATATTAAGTCTGGTGAGGTTATCGGTATCCTTGGTGGAACAGGTTCTGGGAAATCAAGTTTGGTTCAGCTCATTCCTCGTCTTTATGATGTGGAGGCAGGTCAAGTTAAGGTTGCTGGCCACGATGTTAAGGATTATGATTTGGATAGCTTGCGTAAGCAAGTTGCCATGGTGCTTCAAACCAACGTCCTTTTCTCAGGAACCATTAAGGAAAATATGCGTTGGGGAAATAAACAGGCAACAGATGAGGAAATCATTGAAGCTTGTAAGATTGCCCAAGCTGATGAATTTATCCAAGAGTTTAAGGATGGCTATGACACCAAGATTGAACGTGGTGGTGCCAATGTCTCAGGGGGACAACGTCAACGTCTTTGTATCGCACGTGCCCTCCTCATGAATCCAAAAATCTTGATTCTGGATGATTCAACGTCAGCGGTTGATACTAAGACAGATAGTTTGATTCGTCAAGGTTTGGCATCAAGTCTTAAGGATACAACCAAGATTATCATCGGTCAACGTATTTCATCCATCCAAGATGCAGACCGTATCGTTGTTATGGATGATGGCCGTATCGATGCTATTGGTACCCACGATGAATTGGTGGCTAACAATGCCATTTATCGTGACGTCTACAAGATGCAAACACAAGGGAAAGGAGTAGCAGATGCAGAATAAGAAAAAAGCTAATTGGGGCTCTCTAGCACGTCTTCTACGCTTTTTGTGGCAAGACTACAAACTTTCACTTTCTATCGCCTTTGTCCTTATTGTGGTTGCTTCCTTGGCAACGGTCAATTTGACGGCTTCTATTCAGTCCTTGGTTGACGTTTATGTTCAACCCATGCTCAAATCTGGTAGCCATGACTTTGGGCCATTGTTACGTTTCTTGACGTCAGTTGGGGTCTTTTGTCTTATCGGTGTGGTTGCCAACTATGTGGCCTCCCTCCTCATGGCGACGATTTCACAAGATTCCCTGCGTTCCCTTCGTAATCAGCTTTTTGCTCGTATGCAAAAGCTTCCGATTCGCTACTTTGACACTCACCAACACGGGGACATCATGTCTATCTATACCAATGACATCGATGCCCTTCGTCAGGCTGTTGAGCAGTCTATTCCGCAGTTGTTACAAACGGCCATTACCCTTATCGGGGTGACTGTAACCATGCTTACGGTTAGTCCCCTTCTCTTTATCGTGGTCCTAGTCATGGTAGGCATCATGTTTATGGTCATCAAATATGTATCAGCCAAATCAGGTCGTTACTTCGGTGAACAACAAAAGAACCTTGGGATTGAAAATGGCTTCATTGAAGAAATGATGTCAGGTCAAAAGGTCGTCAAGGCCTTCGTCCACGAAGAAGAAAGCATGGCTGACTTCGACAAGATTAATGAACAACTCTTTGAATCGTCATATTTAGCCAATCGCTATGCTAATGTTCTCATGCCAATTCTTGGGAACTTAGGAAATGTTTCCTTTGTTTTGACTGCCCTGGTTGGTGGACTCTTCGCTCTAAATGGTGTCGGTGGCTTGACTATTGGTGGTCTCATGGCCTTCCTACAATTGAACCGTTCCTTCAACGGTCCTATTACTCAGGTCTCTCAACAACTGAACTTTGTTCTTATGGCACTTGCAGGTGCTGACCGTATCTTTGACCTCTTGGATGAGCCAGAAGAAGTTGACCAAGGTAAGGTCACTTTGGTCAACTACGAATTGGTAGACGGTCAGATGGTTGTGACAGACAAGAAAACCAATCTCTGGGCTTGGAAACACCCACGTCCAAATGGCGACTACGAATTGGTCGAGTTGGTCGGAAATGTGGTCTTCCAAGACGTTGATTTCTCTTACGATGGTAAGAAACAAATTCTTCATGGCGTTAACCTCTATGCAGACAAGGGGCAAAAGGTAGCCTTTGTCGGTGCGACAGGTGCTGGTAAGACGACGATTACCAATTTGATTAACCGTTTTTACGATATCCAATCTGGTGTGATTACTTATGATGGTATCGATGTGAAGCTGATTGAAAAAGATTCTCTTCGCCGATCACTTGGTATCGTGCTTCAGGATACCCATCTCTTCACAGGGACTATCGCTGAAAATATTGCCTACGGCCGTGCGGATGCGACTCGTGAAGAAATTCTTGAAGCTGCTCGTATTGCTAACGTGGATTCCTTTGTTCAACATCTGGACAATGGTTACGACACTGTTCTTACAGACGATGGTGCAGGCTTGTCTAATGGACAACGTCAGCTGATTGCCATTGCGCGTGCTGCCCTTGCTAATGCACCAGTTCTGATCCTTGATGAAGCGACATCCTCTATTGACTCTCGTACCGAAAAAATGGTGCAAGAGGGGATGGACAGACTCATGGAAGGACGCACGGTCTTTGTTATCGCCCACCGTCTTTCAACCATCGTTAACTCTGACGTTATCATGGTTATGGACCACGGACGTATCATTGAACGTGGTGACCATGACAGCCTTATGGAACAAGGTGGTACTTACTACCGACTCTATACTGGTGGTCTTGAAATTGATTAACATTAAAAGAACTCAGGCTTTGCCTGAGTTCTTTTGCATATGAAGAAGATGTTTCTTTTGAGACTTTTCTTGTAAAAACGATAGATTTGATATCTTAAATCTCAACTTCTTTTAAACCGTGTGAGTCCAGGCGATAAATCTTTTGGCAAACTTGTCTGAGGTAGTTGACATCATGTGAGACTGTCAGAATGGCACCTGGATAGTTCTCGAAGAGCTGTCGAACTTGAGGCTGTGAGGTGGGTGAAAAATTTCTGGTTGGTTCATCTAGGATAAGGAGCTGAGGGTTTTCTAAGACTAAGTGCAGTAGGAGTAGTTTTCCTTTCTGTCCTCCAGATAAATCAGAAATGGCATGGTTCATTTCATCATGACTAAAGTTGAGGTTGGCGAGATGGGAACTTATGATTTCTCTCTCAGTTTTGTCGCCAGTCTTACTTAAAAACGCTATCGGTGACAAATCATTTTGCAAGATAGTATCGTAACGTTGGGGCATGTAGCCAATAGTCAGGTCTGTCTTCTGACTAAGTTTTTGGTAGAGATAGTGTAAGAGAGTGGATTTACCGCAGCCGTTATCACCAACAATACCAATTTTTTCCTGGCCTTTCAAAGAAAGTTTGAGATGGTCAATGGTCAGGTGAGGAGCGATGTTTATCTGTTTTTCATCCAGATTTAAGAGATATTTTCCCTGAGGTAGAGGAGTGATATGAGAGAAGAATAGTTCAATACTGTCTTCTTTATCAGGCATTTGTGTCATATCTTGGGCAAGGCGGTCGTAGCGTTTTTCTTGTGAGAGGACTGCTTTCATCTTTTTAGCAAGCAATCGTCCTTGCGTGCTGTCATGTGTATTGCGTAGGGTGGTTTGGACATTTTGTTTGATACGACGATGCTTGGCCATGGCTTTGTCATAGGCTTTTTTCTCGGTTTTCGCTTGCTGCATTTGTTGCTGGAAGGCATCAGTGCGTTGCTGGCTATAGTTATCATAGTCGAGGTGCTCCACACTAGTCCTTGCCTGACGGCGACGTTTAAGGAGTTCCAGATGGATAATGGTATCTGCTGTCTGGCTTAGTAGGTCTTCGTCATGTGAGATATAGATTATGGTTTGATCAGAATGTTTGATAAAATTTTTTAGCCAAGTCATAGTAGTCAAGTCCATATCGTTTGAGGGCTCATCAAGAAAAATGATGTCGTGGGGACGAGCTAATTCTCGGATGAGTTGAATTTTGAGTTTCTCACCACCTGACAGAGAGGAGATAAGCTGACTGCTAGCAAAACGATCACTATCAAAATGAAGTTCATCAGCCAGACGATAGAGGGTAGCATAGTCTAGGTCATAAGTGTCCTCAAAGAAGTAGTCGTTAAGGGTTAGAGATTGCAAGCTATCCGAAATCTGTTGGGGAATATAGACCTGTGGGCTATCTGTTTTGTTAATAGTTCCCTCGTAAGATAGATGGTCAAAATGTGCTTTTGGATTGACCAGAAGGACAAGGAGACTAGATTTTCCATTGCCTTCCTCCCCAATGATGGCGACTTTTTCGCCTAGAGCTATCGTTAGATTTAGATCATGAACGAGTTCACGCAAATCCTTGGTATGTGTTATGGTTAGGTGTTGAATCTGTATCATAGGACCTCCTAGGTCAGAGTGTTTGTGGATATTGTTTCATGGGAAGTAGGCTTTTACTTCAAACAATATCAAAGGTCAAAAAACAGTCCTACCTTATAAGATAGAACCGTCTTGAATCTAGCTAAAAAGCCCTCTAGGAGATAGTGATGGTGTGGATGCAAAAAAACGCAGATACCACCAATAAATTTTCTACAGAAAAAGAGCGCAAAAAAAGACATGAAAACAATCTATCAAATAAAGCAGGTTTATTGTGAATAGACTTAGTTGTTCATGTCTCCATTTACCTCCGAATGTTACTTGCCTTGATTGTACGCTGTCTAACGGATTTTGTCAAATGAAAATCTAGTCCTCTTAGACCGCTGATGTACCTTATCAACAGTCTCCACCTATGCTATGAGAGAAATAGGACAGTTCTACCTTATTATAGAAAATAAGTTTATATAAAGTTATAAAGAAGCTGAAGTCAATTTTACTCTTGAAATTAGCTGAAAAAGCAGATATTGAAGATTATTCAAACCAGTAAGGTCTAAGTCTTTCTATACTTAATGATTAAGGCTACTTACAAACGTTATTTGCTACAAATAAAAATATCTCAGTTTTAAAATCCAAACATTGAATAAATGAACATTCTAGCTGACTCGAACAATTTGGAACATGGCCAATCTTTTGAGTGTCTAATATTTGTGATGTACTTTTGGCTGTCTGATAGACTTCTTGGACTTCAATTAGCAAATGCGTCAAGATATGATTGTAGTGTTTGAAAAACAAAAAAATAAATTTACTTACTTTTTAACATGCGGATATAATAGGCTAATTTTTTTGCTTCAACGAGAAGAAATATTAAAGCGTAAATGAGAATATCAGCCATTTAAACTAGTTTTATTTTCTCATGAGTTTAGAATGATAACATGTTCAAGTCGATTAGGTTAAAAATGAAAGTGAATTTTATATTTTCATAGAAACTGGGAAATACGCCATAATAAAGAGTTTTGACATATTTTAGATAGAATTCAGGAAGTAAAAACAATAAAATTGTCAGACAACTAATATTTTTTTAAAAAAGTGAGATTAAAACCTTGACTGTAAATTGTCAGAATGTTAGAATATGGAGTGAATCATGACTATGAGAAAACTGACTTATAATCATGTGACCTATAACTAACTATCTTTTAGAGGGAGATTTTTAATGAAAGACTTTTTTAATAGACGCCAACGCTTTTCATTGCGTAAATATTCGTTTGGTGTCGCTTCAGTCTTGCTAGGAACAGCACTTTTTGCTGCTCATAGTGTACAGGCAGATGAAGTAGCGACTCCAACTGTATCGGCGGGTAATCCGGGCACATCCGTAGCAGGAGAAAGTTCAAGTAGTTTAGTCAATACTACGACAACAGCACCCCAATCAAATCCAGCAGCTAGCGTGACTTCCCCATCCGCTTCTGCAACATCTACGTCAACAGTTGCTTTGGTATCACCAGCTTCTGAAGTAGCAAGTGCTTCAACAACAGAAACAACGTCTACAGCTGCAGCACCAGCGACAACAGCAACGGCTGCAGCTACTGCTAGCTCAACTCCAACAGCTGCGGGTACTACATCTGTAGGTTCAGCACCTTCTTCTTCAACAGGTACAACTAGCACATCAGCTGTAACTCCAACAGCGGTACAACCTACAGTGGAACAGCCAGTCGCTTCAACAACACAACCGACGGCTACAACACAACCTGTATCAACGCCTACAGCTACTCAGCCAGTTGCTTCAACACAGCCTACATCGGCTTCAGTGGCACAACCTGCAACGACAACTTTGACAACGTCAACACCAAGTCCAACGTCCGTAGCGAATACAGCAGCTTTGACAACAATGTTGACGGCGAACCCAATGTCCGCTGCAGGAACTGCACCAGAAGTACGTAGTCGTAGCAGTCGTAGACGTCGTGATGCGGCAAATCCGGTAACAACTAACTATACAACCGGTCCAGCTACGGCAACTCCAGCTATGAGTGATCCTAACGGGGCAACAATTTCAAGCCGTCCCTTAGTTGTTCCAACACCTAAGGATTCTGGTCAACATGTAACTACAGGAATTGACTTTCAGTTAAATCCCAATCCGTCACAATACACCTTTGCTGTAACTGATCTAAATAGTTTTAATGCAACATACAATAAAAAATACTATTATCGTCTGTCTAAACCATACAATGCTTCAAATGATATTACAATTGAGTTAGTTGATGGTCAGAATAATAATGTGGTTGAAACTAAGTCAATTAATGGTTCCGGTACTGTAAGTTTGGGTCAATCAATCTTAGCTCCTCTGACTGGTAGTTCTCAGGCCTATATTGAATTCCGTTTTGAGAATATTCAGGATGCGGATAAATCAAGTCGACCAGCTCTACGTGCGACATGGAAAGTATCGGGACTAGTTCAGAACTTTGCAGGTCAACGTTCTGGTATTCAAATCTACGATGTTGCGAATAAAGCAAACGAAGGTACATCAATCACAGACCCACAGTACTATATTCCTCGCTTAACAGATAAAACAACTTATTATAAAGCTGTTGATAGAGGGACTAGGCAAGATGTCTCTAGAACCGAGGGTATTGCTACTATCACGACTGCTAAACGTTCGAATGACGTGAAGAATTCTGATATTGTTGCAAGATATGCAGACGGGACTGTAGATGTTAGAAACGAAAATGGTCAAATTGTTAACAAAACAACCTATGTTAATGTGGACCGTAATAATATCAATCCTCAGGAATATAAGGAAGACGGCGCTGAGATCAACCTTGGTACTTACACATCAACAGGTATGGAGGGGCAAAATCTTACTGCTTCAGGTCTTCGTGCATTTGAAGGCTATAAATTGTATCAGACAGCTGATTCAAGATCTCTTATTGATGTTTTGAAACAACCTTTCCATGTTGGGCAACGTTGGTTTGATGTGGCAAATGCTCAGGGGGGAGTTAAGCGTATCAAAGAGGTTGTCAGTGAAGATGGGACTGTACGCATTGAAATGTGGGCCATCAAGTCTGACAGTCTGAATAAAATCTCTAGTGACCTGAATACAGATGGTTACTTTAAAGTTTACGAAACTGTTATTCCACCAGGAAAAAACAACTACGATGTCCGTCCTCAAGATGCAGGTAAGGATATTGATGTTTCTGACCCAGGTTGGAATCAAGATAATAACACTCCACAAATTCCTAAACCAGGTTTTGAGTACATTGACTCACTTAAGAGTAAGCTGGTACAAGGTAAACCATTTACTATTTTTAGTGATAAACAAGTCACAAACTATAAGGGCGATCTTCAGTTCGAAAAGACAGAAAATAATGTGACAACTCTTCTTTTCAAGAGACCAAATGGAACGTTCTATAAGATGGATAAGGAGTACTTACAAGATGCATCAGGTAATCCAACTGGAAAAGTTAATATGAAGGAGACTGATGTCTCAGCAACTGATGCAAATGGGTATAAACCTACCTATGTTTCAAAAGGTGAGTTCTACGTAAACCGAGGTGATAAGGATAATGCGTATTCTATTAATGGCACACCTGTATCTTCTGGGAACGTCTTCCGTTTACAAAATGATTTGAACCCAGTTTATCGTACGGTTTATTACTATGCTAAGCCTGAGCCAGTAAAAGTTAAACTTCAGTTTACAAAAGCACTTGCAGGTCGTACCTTGCAAGATGGTGAGTTCGACTTTAAGATTCAAGATACAGCAAGTGGTTACAATGAAACAGTATCTAACCAAAATGGTAAGGTTACTTTTAGTGAGCTTACTTTCACAAAACCAGGAGTGTATACCTACAAAGTGAACGAAGTTCCAGGGACAGATACAGATGTAGACTATGATGGTATGGAATCAACTGTTACTATTACCGTAACAGAGAAAAATGCTATTGGTGATTTGGATGCAAAAGTCACTTACACCTCAATCAATGGTCAAGATGACTCTGGAAACACAACTGACACTAATGTTTCAGCAACAAATCCGACGGTTAGAACCGGTACTGATACAGAATTCAACAACTTTGTCGTAGCTCCAGTAAACGTTGAATTTGACTTTACGAAGAAATTATCTGGTCGTAATCTAAAAGCAAATGAGTTTACTTTTAATCTTTTGAATGAAGCAGGTGCAGTGGTTGGCACTGCAAAAAATGATTTGAACGGCAATATTAAATTCACGGGCATTAAATACAAAGTTAGTGATCTTGGAACAAATTCTGCAGGAAAGCGAAATGACAGCAAGACCTTTAACTACACTGTAAAAGAGGTTGTGCCAACGACAGCCGAAGCTGGTATGTCTTATGACCAAATGGAAGCGAAAGTAGCTGTTACTGTTACTAAGACAGGTCATACTTTGACAACTGCTACAACTTACTCATCAGTTAATGGTATTGATGCTAATGGTAACCCAACGACGGGTGTAGATAAAGAATTTAACAATACCTTCACACCGAATCCAGTAAAAGTAAACCTTGAGTTCGATAAGTCTCTTTCAAATGGTACGCTTAATGCTGGTGATTTCAGCTTTAAATTGACTGGTGACGGTAATGTTAATGAAACGGTAACAAATAAAGCTAATGGTAAGATTAACTTTAGTACGTTGTCATTCGATAAAGCTGGTGTCTATAACTACACTGTAAAAGAAGTAGCTGGAACAAACACAGATGTTGATTATGATGCGATGACAATCAACGTGAAGGTTACCGTAACAAAAGATGCCAATACGGGTCTATTGTCAGCAAGCACGGTGATGACTTCATCAGGTGGTGAAGCAACAGATGCCAATGACAGAGTCTTCAACAACTTTGTCGTTCCTCCAGTACCGGTAAATGTTAATTTCACAAAAGCTTTAGCAGGTCGTACACTTGTAGCAGGTGAATTTACATTTGAAATGAAGGATGAAAACGGAGTTGTTGTTGCTACTGGAACCAATGATGAACATGGTGTTGTTACCTTTAATCAACTCCCAGAAGTGAAAAATGCTCAAGTTGGTAAAGTCATCAAGTACAAGGTGACTGAGAAAGTTCCAGCTAACAAAGAATTCGGTGTCACTTACGATAACATGGTTGCTGAGGTTTCTGTGACTGTTTCTAAGAATGCAGACCACACTTTGAAAGCAACGGTAACTTATCCAGGAGGAGACACAGAGTTCAACAACGTTGTAACCCCACCAACAGAGCCTAAGTTCCAACCAGAGAAATTCATCGTTAACAAAAAGAAATTTGACATCACTGGTAACAAGTTGATGGATGACGACAATGAGTTGACAAATGAATACACTGAAACAAATGCGGATCCATACGTAGACAAGACAAACAACAATGAGCCTGAAAACTTGAATACCAAGACAGTTAAGAAGGGCGATGAGATTGTTTACCAAGTATGGTTGGATACAACAAACTTGAAAGCAAGTGACAATATTCAAGCTGTTGGTATTACAGATAAATATGAAGCTGACAAACTAAAGATTAATGTTGCAGATATCAAAGCTTACGATTCAGTAACGGGTGCAGATGTAACCTCTAAGTTTGTCATCACAGTAAACAACGGAGAAATCACTGCAACTTCTAAAAACGAATTTATCAAAGATAAAGTTATCGACACAACTAAGTTCGAGTTTGGCCGTTACTACAAATTTGATATTCCTGCTACAGTCAAGATGACGACTCCAAATGGTGTTGATATCGAAAATACGGCAAATCAAATTGTTCACCAGTACGATCCGACAAAAAGAGATATCACTAAGCCAGAAAAACCAACACAAAAACGTGTCGTAAATCTTCCAGTTCCACTCGAATTTGATTTTACGAAGAAATTAGATGGTCGAAATCTTGTGGAAAACGAATTTACATTCGTATTGAAAAAAGATGGCGTCGCAATTCAAACTGTGAAGAACAGTGCGCCAGACGCAACAACTGGAATCGCGAAGATTGCCTTCAAGCCACTTGAATTTACAAAAGCGGACGCTGGTAATACCTTCACTTACACTGTGGAAGAAGTTGCTGGAACGGATGCTACTGTGTCTTATGACAACATGGTTGCAACAATTAAAGTAGAAGTCAAACATGACGGAACGACTAAGACAACTGTTGTGAACATGCTTCAAGACGCACCGGACAAAGAGTTTAACAATACGGTGAAACCACCTGAAGAACCTAAGTTCAACCCAGAAAAATACGTTGTTTCTAAAGAAAAATTCGATATCACAGGCGACAAATTGCTTGATGATGATTCTGAATTGGCAGACAAGTATGGTGATACAAAAGTCAACCCATATGCGGATGGTACAGCTAACAATGAACCAGAAAACTTGAATACGAAGACAGTGAAACCAGGCTCTAAATTGGTTTACCAAGTATGGTTGGATACAACACAATTTAGCGCAACGAACACTGAGAATATTCAAACAGTCGGCATCACAGATAACTATGATGAAGATAAATTGGATGTGAACTCAATCAAGGTTTACGATAGCGTAACTGGTGCAGACGTTACTTCTAAGTTTGATATCGCAAACACTGGTGGCGTGATCACAGCGACCCTTAAAGCTGGCTTCACGAAATCACTAGGAGATGCCAACAACACTCAAATCATTGATACAACTAAGTTTGAGTTTGGCCGTTACTATAAAGTTGATATCGTAACAACTGTGAAAACAACTGTTGAGCCAGGTAAGGATATCGAAAATACAGCTGGTCAAATCGTACACTACTACAACCCAAGAACGAACAAGGTTGAGAAACCAGAAAAACCAACTGAAAAACGTGTAAACAGCGTTCCAGTTCCACTTGAGTTGAAATTCACGAAAGCTCTTGCTGGTCGTCAACTCAAAGCTAACGAATTTGAATTTGTTCTTGAAAAAGACGGCGTTGAAGTCGAACGTGTGAAGAACGACGCAGCTGGTAAAATCAACTTCAAGAAACTTGAGTTTGGTAACGATGATCTAGGTAAGACTTACAACTACACTGTACACGAAGTTACAGGTTCAGACGCAACGGTGACATACGATACCATGGTTGCGACTGTAAGGGTTTCAATCTCTCATGATGGTACAGCGAAAGCAATCGTGAAGAATGTTGTAGACGCACCAGATAAAGAGTTTAACAATAAGGTGAAACCACCTGAAGAACCTAAGTTCAATCCAGAAAAATACGTTGTTTCTACAGAAAAATTCGATATCACAGGCGACAAGTTGCTTGACGATGATTCTGAATTGACAGACAAGTATGGTGATACAAACGCCAACCCATATGTGGATGGTACAGCTAACAATGAACCAGAAAACTTGAATACGAAGACAGTGAAACCAGGCTCTAAATTGGTTTACCAAGTATGGTTGGATACAAAACAATTTAGCGCAACCAACACTGAAAATATTCAAACAGTCGGCATCACAGATAACTATGATGAAGCCAAGTTGGATGTGAACTCAATCAAGGTTTACGATAGTGTGACAGGTTCAGACGTTACTTCTAAGTTTGATATCGCAAACACTGGTGGCGTGATTACAGCGACCCTTAAAGCTGGCTTCACGAAATCACTTGGCGATGCCAACAACACTCAAATCATTGATACAACTAAGTTTGCATTTGGTCGTTACTATAAATTTGATATTGTGACAACCGTGAAAACGGATGCCCCAGCAGGAAAAGATATCGAAAATACAGCTGGTCAAATTGTTCACTACTACAACCCAAGAACCAACACAGTTGAAAAACCAGAAAAACCAACTGAAAAACGTGTAAATAGCGTTCCAGTTCCACTTGAGTTGAATTTCACTAAGAAACTTGATGGTCGTCAACTTAAAGCTAACGAATTTACATTTGTTCTTAAGAAAGATGGCGTTGAAGTAGAACGTGCGAAAAATGGTGCTCCTGATGCAACTACTGGTATCGCTAAGATTAACTTCACGAAACTTGAATTTGGTAAGGATGATATTGGCAAAACTTACAATTATACAGTGGAAGAAGTTAAAGGAACAGATTCAACAGTGTCTTACGATGGCATGGTTGCAACAGTAAGGGTTTCAATTTCTCATGATGGTACGGCAAAAGCAATCGTGAAGAATGTTGTAGACGCACCAGACAAAGAGTTCGATAACCGTGTGACACCACCAGAAGAACCTAAGTTTAACCCAGAGAAATATGTTGTTAGAGATGAAGACTTTGATTTAACTGGTAAGAAACTTTTGGATGATGATTCTGAGTTAGCTGATAAATACGGCGATACTAAGATTAATCCTTACGCAGATAAATCTAATAATAATGAAAAAGTTACTGTCCGTAATGATAAGGGCGAGTTGGAAGAAGTCTTTGAGAACCTCAATACTCAGCCTGTTAAACGTGGTCAGAAATTCTACTATCAAGTATGGCTTGATACAACTCAATTTAGTGCTAACAATAAGGAAAATATCCAAACTGTTGGTATCACAGACAATTATGATGAATCAAAATTGATTGTGACTAAAAACACTATTAAGGTTTATGATGGTGAGACTGGTGCAGATGTGACATCTAAGTTTGACGTTGCTGTTACTAACGGTATTATCACTGCAAACTTGAAATCAGGCTTTACGAAGTCACTAGGTGATGCAAATAATACTCAAGTTATTGATACAACTAAGTTTGAATTTGGTCGTTACTACAAAGTAGTTATACCTGCTACAGTTAGTCAAGATGCTTACGATGGTTCTGAAATCGAAAATACTGCGACACAAACGGTTCATTATTATAACCCAAGAACGCATAAAGTTGAGACTCCAGATAAGCCAACACAAAAACGTGTTAATAACATTCCAACAGCTATTCAGCTAATCTTTGGTAAGACACTCAATGGTCGCAAATTGCAAGCAGACGAATTTAGCTTTGTCTTGAAAGATAAAGAAACTAATAAGATTCTTGAGAAGGCTAAGAATGATGCAGATGGTAAAGTTACCTTCAAGACAATCAACTATTCAAAAGCTGATATTGGTCATACATTTAACTATATTGTTGAAGAAGAGAAAGGTGACAAACCAGGTATTACTTATGATGATATGAAGGTTAACGTGACTGTTCAAGTTATTCAGCCTTCTTCTGGTGATCAGTTGTCAACAGTTATCTCTTATGCTACTGAAGGTGGAGATGCCTTTACTGCGGATGATACAGTATTTGACAATAACGTAACACCAAACTTCAAACCAGAGAAGTATGTTGTTTCTAAAGAAAAATTTGATCTTAAGGGCACAAAACTTCTCGATGATGATGCGCCTAACGGTAAGGTTGAAGCTGAAAACTTGAATCACCATACACTTACTCGTGGTCAGAAATTCTACTACCAAGTATGGCTTGATACTCGTGAATTTACAGCTGAAAGCAATATCCAATCAGTAGGAATCACAGATGACTATGATGAAGCTAAACTTGATATTGATGAGTCAGCAATCAAGGTTTACGATGGTGAAACAGATGTTACTGATAAATTTGATATTTCAATCAAAAACGGTGTCATCTACGCAACTTCTAAACCAAGTTTGACTAAACCTATTAGTGCAACTGATGCGACTCCAGTTATTGATACGACTAAGTTTGCCTTTGGACGTTACTATAAATTTGATATCCCAGCAACTGTTAAAAATATTAAAGACAATGACGGTGTTGAGTTTAGTAATACGGCCAATGAAATTGTTCATCAATACAACCCTTACAATAAGCAAGTTACAACTCCTAAAAAACCAACTCAAACACGTGAAAATAACGTTCCAGTTCCACTTGAGTTTAACTATACTAAGAAACTTGAAGGACGTGAGTTGACTGCAGGTGAGTTCAGCTTCTTATTGAAAGACCAAGATGGAAAAGTCCTTCAAACTGTATCAAATGATAAAGACGGACATATCAAGTTTGAACAACTCTTGTTCAGCAAGGCTGATCTTGGTAAGACATTTACTTATACTGTAGAAGAAGTCAATGACAATAAACCTGGTATTTCTTACGATGCTATGAAAGCAACGGTGACAGTACAAGTAACTAAGGATGGTAAAATTCTTAAGACTGTCGTTAATCATGCTTCAGCAGGTGGAAATGCTACAGATGCTAACGACAAAGAGTTCAACAACAAGGTGGTTCCACCAGAAAAACCTAAGTTCCAACCAGAGAAATATGTTGTAAACCAAGAGAAATTTGACATTACTGGTGATAAACTCGTTGATGATGATAAAGAGTTGGCAGACAAGTATGCGGATACTAATGCGAACCCATACGTAGACAAGACAGACAACAACGAGAAAGAAAACTTGAATACTAAGACTGTGAAACGTGGCGATAAATTGGTTTACCAAGTATGGCTTGATACAACTAAATTTGACGCAAACAACAAGGATTATATTCAAACCGTTGGTATCACTGATAACTACGATGAGAAGAAACTTAATGTTAAGCAATCAGATATCAAAGCATACGATGGTAAAACTGGTAAAGATGTTACAGCAATGTTCGATATCAAGGTTGAAAACGGTGTGATTACAGCCAACCTTAAAGATGGCTTCACTAAGTCACTTGGTGATAAAGATAATACCCAAATTATCGATACAACTAAGTTTGCCTTTGGTCGTTACTATAAGTTTGACATTCCGGCAATTGTTAAAGACAGTAAGAATGAAAAAGGTGAGTTTGACGTACCTTCTGGTTCAGATATTGAAAACACAGCGGGACAAACAGTTCACTACTACGACCCAACAGTTAAGAAGGTCGTGAAAACACCTGAAAAACCAACTGAAAAACGTGTTGTTAACATTTCAGCTAGTGTTACGTTTGAATTCACTAAAAAACTAGAAGGTCGTGACCTTAAGGCTGGTGAGTTTAGCTTTGTACTTAAGGATAGAAAAGGTAAAGTGATTGAAACTGTAAGCAATGATGCTGACGGTAAGATTAAGTTCTCAGCACTTGAGTACAAACATGGTGAAGAAGGTATCCACTTCTACACGGTTGAAGAAGTGAAAGGTAATGATACTACAGTAACTTACGATAAGATGGTAGCTAAAGTTACTGTTTTGGTAGCTAAGGGTGGTAACGTTATGACAGTAACTTCTAAATTGCCAGAAGATACTGAGTTCAACAACATTGTAACGCCACCGACACCACCAACTCCAGTGGTGCCACCAGTTACACCACCGACACCACCAACTCCAGTGGTGCCACCAGTTACACCACCAACACCACCAACTCCAGTGGTGCCACCAGTTACACCGCCAACACCACCAACTCCAGTGGTACCACCGGTTACACCACCGACACCACCAACTCCAGTAGTACCACCAGTTACACCACCGACATCTCCAGAAGTATCTAGAGAACAGGGTCTTCCTAAGACTGGTGAGAACAAGTCTGTAGTAGCAATGGCATTCGGAGGACTCCTTGCGGCAGCTGGACTTGGTTTGGCAGGAAAACGAAAAAAAGAAGACTAAGATAATAATAGGCGTAAAAATAAGATAGTTAGTAAGATTATTTCAGTTTTCAAAAAGAGAGGCTTGACCGAATAAGGTCAGGCTTCTTTTTGTTCGGCACTTAAAAATATCGTAAGTGACCAATAATGAAGTCAATTAAGAAGTTCCAAAGTCTTTATGGGCTGTGGAACTTTTTTTATAATTAGCTAACTTATTACATGGACATGTGTGAGGAGGGTGATCTGATTGTTTCTCTCACAAGAGATGAGCAGATTCAAATTGATATTAACTTCTTCATGACAGTAGATTAGTACTTTCAAATAAAATATATTATGAATGATGTGGGTAATGGTAGAAGCTGATAAAAGACTTTGAGCTATTGTCTATTTAGTTATGGTGAATTTGATAATCTTGCAGTCACAATAGAAGCATCTTATCTAGGGGCTACACCATCATTTTTTGATTGAGAAATCAGAAAAAATCAAAGTTTAAGTTCTCTTATGAACTTTCAATAGACTATCATTACTCATTTTATGATTAAGATGATGGGAGGTAGAAGTTTCATAGAAGCAATAGGGAGCGACATTAAAGATAACATCTAGTAGTCCGATTAGTTAACAGTATTGGAAAGGGAGGAGACTTTCTGATAGTTGTTTTGTAATTGGGTACTCAAAGATCTCTTATAAGATAGAAATGTATTACTTGTACTATTTGAGTATTGAAATTATTTCGTAATATCGTTGGTTATTCTTTCATTTGTATTTGAATAAGATACTAGTAGGCATAATTTTTCTCACAGGTTTTGTTATCTTTTGATTTTTTGAAGTTAGAAAATACTAGGACTCACTCTCTATTAATCCTAACTTATGAGACTCTTTTTTAAGTTGAATATTAGTATGCTAAACAGGTGAGAGCAATTATGGATGTTGGATTGTTGCAAACTTTCTTTAAGATTTTACTAGTGTTAATGAAGAAATACTGTTAAACGAAGAAGATGTTAGTATTATTTTAGACGGATAAAGTTATTCTAAGGTTAGGACTAGATGTATATGCCATTTTCATTAAAGATAAAAATATCTATATGAGTGTAAAAGGGAAAGAAATGAGAGGTTGTGTGCGTATATTGCCATTATTATGGATCAAAGTGAGAATAATATAGTGTATATTATAAGATGTTAATTTATTTTTATAATATTATTTCTTTCGGATTATAGGTTTAAATTACTATTTTTAGAACTTACTTCTGTTTATATATGGTGATTCAAGTATTTATGGAACATGAGATGGGTTTGGAATCTTTGACGCTTTTATTAGAAAATAACAAATGTAATCCGAGTTAATTTATTTTAGAAAAGCGTAATTTATATAATGAAATATTAGAAAATAGTAGTTGTCGTCTTATTTTAGAAAACGCTTAACATATTATAAATAAAAGGTTTCTAACGTTTTTATGTTTTTTTGTAAATAACGTTACTCTTACAATTGTCAGACAACTAACTTTTTTTAAAAAACATTGTTTAATCACTTGACTCTAAATTGTCAGAATGTTAGAATGAAAAAGAATCATGGATATGAGGGGAATTAACTTATAATCATGTATCTATAACTAACTATTTTTTTAGAGGGAGACTTAAACATGAAAGACATTTTCAACAGGCGCCAGCGCTTTTCATTGCGTAAATATTCATTTGGTGTCGCTTCAGTCTTGTTGGGAACGGCACTCTTTGCTGCTCACACTGCACAGGCTGATGAAGTCGTAGCATCTGATGCTTCTTCATCAAACCCTGGTTCATCAGTTGAGGGCGAAAGTTCTTCAGAACTGGTTGAGACGAATACAGCATCAACAGCTCAAGCAGATCCTACTGCAGCTGTATCTTCAACTGAGGCAACTGCGTCAACATTTAACTTGACGCCAGAAGCTTCAACAACAGATAAGGTTGCCGCAGAGACAACTGACAAACAAGCTACAGAAACTGCGAAACCAGAAGCTTCTAAACCAGCTTCAGAGGCTGCAAAGCCAACAGAAAAAGCTACTTCAGAAGCAGCTAAGCCAGCTACAGTAGCATCAACAGCTACGGCCAGCAACAATGTTGAAACACCAGCTTCAACAAGAACAGCTTCAAACACTTCAGCTACAGCATCAACAACTGCTCCAGCAACTGAAAATACTGAATCAGCTGAAACCGCAGCAGAAGCTACAAGTGTTAGCCCACGTGTTACAGCAAATACTTACTCTGTAAGATCTGCTGCAGACCGTAGTGCAACACTTGACCGTGCTGCTAGTGATATCACAAATGCTGGTGCTTTGGCAACAGGTCGTAGCCGTCGTCGTAATACACGTGCTTTGACAGATCACAACTATGAGGCGGTCTCTGTAGAAACTCACCTTAAAGATGGTGAAAAAGCTACTCCAGACATGACGGATCCTAATGGTGCAACTGTTCGTTCTCAAACAGTGCCATCGGGCTACCAAGCTAAAGAAGGTGACTACTATACTTATAGTATCGTAGATCTTACTAATTTCAACAAACGTTACCATACAAATTACTATACACGTGCTTACAAGAGATTTGATGCTTCAACAGATACTACTGTTGAATTGGTTGACAAGAACACTGGTAATGTATTAGAAACAAGAACCGTATCAGCTTCTAGTGGTATTCAAAAATTTACGACTACAAAAGCAGCCTCTAATGGGGAGTTAACTTGGCAAGTAGATTACGATAAAGGTTTAGGTGCTGGACCAGGGAAGACAGATTCACCGTTTATCCAACTTGGATATGAAGTTGGTGCAAGTATCAAGGCTTTAGTTGCTCCAGGACACAATCTAACTCCTACAGAACAAGCTTTATATGATGCAGTTTATGCTGCGCGTAATTCAACGGATATCATCAACGTTGTAGAACCAGCATATAATGGTCGTACTATTACAGATACGAATGCTAAAATTCCATTATTTGTTCAAAAATCAACTTACTATAGAGTAGTCGATAGAAATAATGCTTCATTTAATGCGAATAAAACAGATAAAACTGTTCAAGATTATGTACCAAATGGTAATGAAGTAACATTAGCCAACTACACGCTGAAAGCGATGGAAGGACAACACTTTACAGCATCTGGTGAACGTCAATTTGATGGTTACAAACTTTATCAAACAGCTACTCCAGATTCAACAACTGGTTATGTTAGCCGTCCTTATACAGTTGGTACCAAGTTTATGGATGCTGATCGTGCTGGAATAAAACGTATCAAAGAAATTGTTGGAGAAGATGGATCTGTTGTCATTCGTGTTTACTTATTAGATCCAAGACAACAAAACAAACGTTCTGATGGTACATTGAACACTGATGGCTATATGTTGCTAGCAGAAACCAAGCCTATTAAACCAGGTGATTATAACAAAGAAGAGTTGGTTGTTAAGAAAACACCACTTAAAACGATTGCACACACTGTAACTGATCCAAGAACAGGGGCAAAAACGAACTATCCAAATGGTAAGGATGTTCCATTTGATTTCCAAAGAGATGCTTCTTACACTCCGTATAAGACAGTATTTGTACCATTCTTGGGAGATAATATCGGTCACCTTTCTCCAAACGCACAATTAGAGCGTGGAGTAGGAGGTATTGGTACTAACGTTGACTTGCTCAACTCTTTGACGCCATACAAGCCAACAGTCTACTACTATGTGAAGTCAGAACCTGTAACAGTGACTCCAGAAGTTGAAAAACAACTTGAAGGACGCACACTTGTTAATGGTGAATTTAGCTTTAAGATTAAAGAAGAGCAAGCTAACAAATCAGTTCCTTCATATGAAGAAACAGTAACTAACCAAAATGGTAAAGCTACATTTAGTAAATTAACATTTAACAAAGCTGGAGTATACACTTACACAATTACTGAGGTTAAAGGCTCAGATACAAACGTCGATTATGATGCAATGACTGTTACAATGACAGTTACTGTAACTGAGAAAAATGCTGCTGGTGATTTGCAAGCTTCAGTTAAATACAGTGCTGAAGGTGGATTCAAATCAAGTGCAGATGATAAAATTTTCAATAACTACGTTGTAGCTCCAGTTAAGACTAAGTTCGACTTTAGTAAGGCTCTTGCAGGTCGTACTCTTAAAGAAGGCGAATTTACATTTGCTCTTAAAGATTCAACTGGTAATGTTCTTCAGACCAAGAAAAACAGCGCTAATGGTGTTATTGCCTTTGATGACTTGACATTTGATAATACTCAAGTTGGTACTCACAAGTATACTGTAGAAGAAGTTATCCCAGATAATAAAGAAGCTGGTATGACTTACGATACAATGAAAGCTGAAGTAACAATCACTGTTACTAAGGAAGGCCACGTTCTTAAAGCAACTAACATTCTTCCAGCAGATACAGAATTCAATAACACATTCACACCAGGTGCGGTTAAAGTTAACCTTGACTTTGATAAATCACTTTCAAATGGTACTTTGAACGCAGGTGACTTTAGCTTCACGTTGACTGGTGATAACAATGTTAATGAAACTGTAACCAACAAAGCTAACGGTAAGATTAACTTTAGCGAATTGTCATTTGACCATGAAGGTGTCTACAACTACACTGTTAAAGAAGTGAAAGGCAACAATGCCGATGTAGACTACGATGAAATGACTATCGCAGTTAAAGTAACGGTTACTAAAGATGCTACTACAGGTCTTTTGGCTACTAAGACTGAAATGACTTCAACAGGTGGTGAAGCAACTGGTACTGATGACAAGATCTTCAACAACCACGTTGTAGCTCCTGTAACTGCTCAATTTGACTTCAGCAAAGCTCTTGCAGGTCGTAACTTGAAAGCTGGCGAATTTAGCTTCGTATTGAAAGACAAAGATGGTAAAGTCCTTCAAACAAAACAAAATGATGCCAACGGTAAAGTTAAATTTGATGCCTTGACATTTACAAATGCTCAAGTTGGTAACCATAAGTACACTGTAGAAGAAGTTCGAGGAACTGAAGCAGGTATGACTTATGACCCAATGAAAGCTAACGTAACAGTTACGGTTACTAAGTCAGGTCATGCGCTTACTGCTGTTGCAACTCTTCCAACTGATACAGAATTCAACAATACCTTCACATCAGCTCCTACTCAAGCTCAATTCAAGTTCACTAAACGTCTTGAAGGTAAAGCGCTTACAGCAGGTGCCTTCGAGTTTGAATTGCTTGAAAACGGCAACGTTATTCAAACTAAGAAAAATGCAGCAGATGGTTCAATCACATTTGATGCTATTGAATACAGTGCTGAAGGTGAACACACTTACACTGTGCGTGAAAAAGCTGGTAACGATACAAACATCGATTACGATACTATGAACGCAGAAGTGAAAGTTAAAGTTACTAAAGATGCTGCTACAGGTCTCTTGAGTACTGCTGTTACAATGCCTGAAGACACAGAGTTCAACAACTATGTAGTTTCTCCAGTTGTAACTAAGTTTGACTTCACTAAGAAATTGGCTGGTCGTGAACTTAAAGCTGGTGAATTTAGCTTCGTATTGAAAGATGCTGCTGGTAATGTCGTTGAAACAGTTAAAAATGATGCTGCTGGTAACGTAACCTTCTCAGAATTGTCATTCGACAATACTAAAGTTGGTACACACACTTACACTGTAGAAGAAGTGATTCCTGAAAACAAAGAATTCGGAATGACTTACGATAAGATGAAAGCTACAGTGACAGTTGAAGTTGCTAAGAACGGTCACACATTGACTACTGTTACAAACGTTACATCAACTGGTGGTGTAGACGCTA
>ENA-OPTB01001042-OPTB01001042.1-human-gut-metagenome-genome-assembly--contig:-NODE-1042-length-23424-cov-2.846249_pt1 | contig 23424 bp, 20 predicted proteins | sample MGYA00241810_ERZ501911 | MGnify/ENA primary metagenome ERZ501911 (study PRJEB25962, sample SAMEA2042304) | human gut metagenome | biome: human gut; feature: human-associated habitat; material: faeces... | reverse complement strand
GCGCGCCGCTGGCGAGGATGTCCGTGAGCGCGCCGCAGTCAGAGAGCATGGTCAGCACCTGCTTCGACCCCGGCGAGATGGACAGGCTCACGCCCGGGGCGATGGTCCTGCCCTTGAGCAGGGCTGCGACCTTGAGCATATCGAACAGGGACGAATTCGTGCACGAACCGATGCAGACCTGATCGACCTTCGTGCCCGCGAGCGACGCCACAGGGACGACATTGTCCGGGCTGTGCGGGCAGGCGATCATGGGCTGCAGCGTGTTGAGGTCAATGTCGATAATGCGGTCATACTGCGCGTCCGGATCGCTCGCGAGAGGGACAAAGTCCGCCGCGCGCCCCTCGGCCGCGAGAAACGCGCGCGTCACGTCGTCCGACGGGAAGATGGACGTCGTCGCGCCGAGCTCGGTGCCCATGTTCGTGATCGTGGCGCGCTCGGGCACGGACAGCGCCGCGATGCCGGGGCCGCCCCACTCGATGATCGCACCGACGCCACCCTTGACCGACAGGATGCGCAGCAGCTCGAGGCTGATGTCCTTGGCCGTGACATAGGGCCGCAGCGTGCCGGTGAGGTTGACCTTGAACATCTTCGGCATGGTGATATAGTACGCGCCGCCGCCCATGGCGACCGCGACATCCATGCCACCGGCGCCGAAGGCCAGCATACCGATGCCGCCGCCGGTGGGGGTGTGGCTGTCAGAGCCGATCAAGGTTTTGCCCGGAATGCCAAAGCGCTCGAGCTGCACCTGATGGCAGATGCCGTTGCCCGGGCGGGAGAACCAGACGCCGTGCTTCTTGGCCACGGTCTGGAGATAGCGGTGGTCGTCCGCGTTTTCAAAGCCGGACTGCAGCGTGTTGTGGTCGACATAGGCCACGCTCAGCTCGGTTCTGACGCGCGGGATGCCCATCGTCTCAAACTCCAGATAGGCCATCGTGCCGGTGGCGTCCTGCGTGAGCGTCTGGTCGATGCGCAGGGCGATCTCGCTGCCGGGCGTCATGTCGCCGTGCAGCAGGTGGGCGCGGATGATTTTCTGAGCAAGCGTTTCACCCATGATTTTTCAGCCTCCCAATCATACTTTCCTTGGCGTGGATGGTGTGCTCGGTCGTGAGCTCGGCGGCGCGGTCGGCGTCGCCGGCGGCGATGGCGTCGAAAATGGCGCGGTGCTCCTTCACGACCTGCGCCGTGCGCGAAGCGTCGGCAATGGACGCCTTGCGGTAGCGGCGGGTCTTGCGGTGCAGCGGGACGAGCGTGTCGCTGATGACGGCGTGGCCGCTCATGTCGCAGATGACGTCGTGGAACTGGTCGTCCATCTCGCGCAGGTGCTCAGCGTCGCGCTTTTCAAAGTAGAATTCCTGCAGGTCCATGATGTGGCGCAGGCGCGCGAGGCCCTCGGGCGAAGCGTTTTTCGCCGCGTAGTAGGACGCGAGCCCCTCGATCTTGCAGCGGATATCCATGATGTCCACCAGATCCTCGGCCGTGATGCCGAGCACGACGGAGCCCTTGCCGGTGTCGGCGATGAGGTGCTCCTGCTCGAGGCGGCGCAGCGCCTCGCGGATGGGCGTGCGGCTGACGTTGAGCTGCTCGACGAGCCGGAGCTCCGTGAGCACCTCGCCGCGCGGGTACACGCCCTGAATGATATCGGATTCCAGCCGCTCAAACACCTGATCGGCCAGCGTAACGGTACGGAAATCTTTCATGCGGCGCCTCCTGTCAGACCTGCGCGAAGCGGCCGGGGGCCAGCTCCGCGATCTTGGCGTTGAGTTCCTTTGCGGACAGGACGGTCTGGCGGCCGTCCTCGTATTCCGCGTCCACCCAGCCCTTGAGCGCGAGCACGAGCGGGTCGTGCTTGTCGATCTGCGCATCTCCGGTCAGGTGGTAGTTCTGGTTGATCCAGTAGGCGATGCCCGCCAGCCCGGATGTTTTGCTGATGGCTAGGGCGGCAGGCCGGTCCAGCAGCTTTTCCGTATTGAAAATGTTGTAGATCTCCTCGTCCTTCAAAAGCCCGTCAGCGTGGATGCCTGCACGGGTGACGTTGAAGTTCCGGCCCACGAAGGGCGTCATGGGGGGGATGTGATAGCCGATCTCGTGCTCGAAGTAGTCGGCGATCTCGGTGATGGCAGTGGGGTCCATACCGTCCAGAGAGCCACGGAGAGAGGCGTATTCAAACACCATGGCCTCCAACGGCACATTGCCGGTGCGCTCACCGATGCCCAGCATGGAGCAGTTCACGCCGCTGGCGCCGTACAGCCAGGCGGTGGCGGCGTTGGCAACGGCCTTGTAGAAGTCATTGTGGCCGTGCCATTCCAGATATTCGCTCTCCACGCCGGAATAGTGCTGCAAACCGTAGATGATGCCGGGAACGCTGCGGGGCAGGGCCACCTCCGTGTAGGGGACACCGTAGCCCATGGTGTCACAGGCCCGGATGCGGACGGGGATCTTGGCCTGGTGGGAAAGCTCCATCAGCTCATTGACGAAGGGCACCACGAAGCCGTAAAAGTCCGCACGGGTGATGTCCTCCAGATGGCATCGGGGCATGACCCCGGCGTCAAAGGCGTCCTTCACCGTGGCCAGATAGTAGTCCAACGCCTGCCGGCGGGTCATCTGCATTTTCTTAAAGATATGATAGTCGCTGCAGGACACCAGAATACCGGTCTCCTTGATGCCAAGGTCCTTCACCATCCGGAAGTCCTCCCGGGTGGCCCGGATCCAGGTGGTGATCTCCGGGAAGCGCAGTCCCAAAGCCTGACAGCGTTCAATGGCCTCCCGGTCCCGCTTGCTGTAAATGAAAAACTCCGTCTGGCGGATCAGGCCGTAAGGCCCGCCCAGCTTGCTGAGGAGCTTGAACAGGTGCTCGATCTGCTCCGGCGTGTAGGGGTTCATGGACTGCTGGCCATCCCGGAAGGAAGTGTCCGTGATCCAGATATCGGCAGGCATGGATGTAGGCACCCGCCGGTGGTTGAAGGCCACCTTGGGGACCTCGTCATAGTTATATACGTCCCGGTACAGCACCGGGTCCTTCACATCCTGAAGGGAATAACGGTAGTCATTTTCCTCCAGCAGATTGGTTTTGGCGGATAATTCAAGCATGGCGGGCTCCTTTCCAGCGATACGCTTGCTGTATACTTGTATACATATATACACCCGCGGCGGAAACTTGTCTACCCCTCCGAACAAACTTCGTGCAGGATCACAAAGGGGTCTTTTAACGGCGGCCAGCGAAAAGACGATTGTCCGCGTGACGAGGAACTTTCGCTGAGAGGGGCGTTTTTTCGGCGCAGTTTCTGTGCAGTCCGCGCAGAGCGTGGAAAAACGACCGGTTTTCTCTTATAACCGGAAAAAATCCCTTGCAAACCGGGGTAAATGGTGCTATGATACCCTTTGTCAACAGGGGAGCTTGCGCAAGCAGGCTGAGAGTGGGATGTATTGCCCAGACCCGTAAACCTGATTTGGATAATGCCAACGTAGGGAGATAAGGAATTGCAAGTGTTTTTGTGCAGGAATCTTTCGTTGGATTCCTGCATTTTTTATTTGGGAGGAAAGTTCTCTGCCCGTTGCAGTCGCATTTTCTTTCAGAAAACAAGGAGGACTATATGTATACAGCATTAACGATCGCTGGGAGCGATTCCAGCGGAGGTGCCGGTATTCAGGCGGATATCAAGACAATGACAGCAAACCGCGTTTACGCGATGAGTGCGATCACGGCTTTGACGGCGCAGAATACGACTGGCGTAACGGATATTATGGAGGTAACTCCAAAATTTTTGGCAGAGCAGCTGGACAGCATTTTTACGGATATTGTTCCGGATGCGGTCAAGACCGGAATGGTTGCATCTGCGGAACTGATCGAGACGATCGCGGAAAAACTGACGGAATATCATGCAAAAAATATCGTCGTGGATCCGGTGATGGTGGCGACCAGCGGAGCGAGGCTGATCAGCGAGGATGCCATAAGTACATTGAAAAATAGATTACTGCCGCTTGCGACGGTCATCACTCCAAATATCCCGGAAGCGGAAGTGCTTTCCGGAATGGAGATTAAAACTGAGGCAGATATGGAAAAAGCAGCGGAGGTCATTTGCAACACGTTAGGTTGTGCCGTTTTGTTAAAAGGCGGACACAAGTTAAATGATGCCAACGATCTTTTATTCCAGAAGGGAAAAGAGCCGGTGTGGTTTCAGGGAAAGAGGATCAATAACCCGAATACGCATGGGACGGGCTGTACGCTTTCTTCCGCGATCGCGTCCAATCTCGCAAAAGGAAGAGATTTGGAAACATCCGTTCAGTATGCGAAAAACTATATTTCCGGTGCGCTTGCAGCCATGTTAGATCTTGGAAAAGGAAGCGGACCGATGAACCACGCATTTGCAATCGAAGGGGAGTACAGAGAATAAATGAAAAAATCAAATTTAAAGAAATTGACCGTAACAGCAATCTTAGCAGCAGTGGCAGTGGTAGGAAGCTTATTTTCCTTCCCGGTATTTGGCTCCAAATGTGCGCCGGTACAGCATCTGGTAAATATTTTATGCGCCGTGACCGTAGGACCATGGTGGGCACTGGCACAGGCGTTTATCGCATCCTTGATCCGTAACCTGTTAGGACTTGGAAGTCCGCTGGCATTTCCGGGTAGTATGTGTGGTGCCCTGCTTGGCGGACTCCTTTATAAATATGGGAAAAAACTTCCGTTTGCCTACGTGGGGGAAGTGGTCGGAACCGGAATCATTGGCGGAATGCTTTCCTATCCGGTGGCGTATCTTATGATGGGAAATCAGGCGGCAGCATTGTTCACATTTGTTGTACCGTTTTTGATCAGTACCTGCGGCGGAACGATCATCGCTATTATCATCACAATTCCTTTAAAAAAATCAGGCATGCTTGGTAAAATGAAAGACAGCCTGGCGGAATAAAAGAGACGGAGTACAGGAAAATGACCGGAAATACGATTGCAGAGATTTACAACAGAATACAGCGGGAACGTCCCATCATTCACTGCATTACCAACGCGGTGACCGTGAATGACTGTGCCAATATTTTGCTGGCGGCAGGGGCATCCCCAACGATGGCACATCATCCGATGGAAGTCGAAGAGATCACGGCAGGGACAAAAGCTCTGGTCTGCAATTTTGGTGCGATCGCCGAGTATGAAGCAATGGAAAAGGCAGGACGGGTGGCAGAAAAACTGGGACATGCCATTGTCATTGATCCGGTTGGGGTGTCGGGTTCTGGCTACCGTCGGGAAAAATGTCAGGCACTGATCGAACAGATCCATCCGACCTGTGTTCGCGGAAATTATTCAGAGATCCGTGCCTTAATGGAGCATTGCAGTACGGTAACGGGTGTGGATGCGGGCGATAAGAGTCTGGACATAGATGCGTTAAAAATGTATGCAGAGACGTATCATGTCATTGCCTTGGCTTCCGGGGAAACAGATATCATTACGGACGGAACAACAACGTATTTCTGTGAAAATGGTGATGCGAAAATGGCAAGAATCACCGGCAGCGGGTGTATGTCATCGGTTATGCTAGGGGCATTTTTGGGAACGGAACCTTCGGTGCAGAGTGCCGCAGCGTGTTGTGCCTTTGTTGGCATTGCGGGAGAACTTGCAGCGGAAAAAACAGATGCTTGCGGTGGTGGAACCATGACATTCCGCAATCTTTTGATTGATGAGGTTTCGCTCATGACACCGGAAAAAATGAAAAGATGTAACGTGCACGCATAAGTTTGAAAAGTCATACAAAGAATTGCACTAATTGCATGAAAAATTCGTTAAAATTAAACTATTATACAGAAGAAAATAATATGCTATAGTAATCACACGACGTGCAGCAGAGATAGCGATCGCAAAGCTATCTCTGCTGTTTTTTCGTGAGAAAAACTGATTTGATAAGGAGAAAACATTATGCCAAAAACAAAATTTCAGGAAATTATTTTTACCATTCTGATGGTATTCGTTATGGTCTATGCCATGATCTGCTACAACATCGCGCTCAACACGGGTGGAATGAGCAATGCAGCATTTTTGAACGCATTCCATGAACTTGTCATTATGGGACCGATCGCTTTTATTTTAGACTTCTTTCTCTATGGAAGCCTTTCCAAAAAGCTTGCATTTCGCATTGTGACACCTGGCGTGGATAAGCCGATCATGCTGATCTTAGCAATCTCATCGATTACGGTATGCCTGATGTGTCCGACCATGAGCTTTTTTGCAACGTTATTATTTAAACATGCGGGAAGTGAGTTTGTAGCAGTATGGTTTGAGACAACTGCGCTGAATTTCCCAATGGCATTTTTCTGGCAGATCTTCTTTGCAGGCCCGCTCGTACGAGCTGTTTTCGGATTAATTTTTAAAGAAAAGGAAACACAGGTCATGGAAGAAGAGGCAGCATTTTTAGAGGGCGGAGAAGCGAGATAACCGTTAAAAGGTGATCCCGCGCCCGATATTTGGGAAAATAAGTGCAGCGGCACAGTCAACGCAAAAGAAAAGGGAACACAGCGTGTTAAAAGCCATGCGGAAACTGCGGGGGAGAGAAAACCAGAATTTTTCCAGAAGAACGGAAAAAATACAGATCCATAAAACGCCCGCAACGCCAAATCCGATGGCGGACCACAGGCAGATATAGCCATGGTATTGAAGAAAACAGCTTCTGTAATCCCAGTAGCGGAGGTGCCATACGGTATCTAAAAGCCATCCGATCACGAGTTCCAATCCCGTTCCAAGCAAGGCGGTGGTTAGGAAGATCGTGAGAGGGTGGCGTTTCTTTTTATCCCGGAAAGAAAGCAGCAGGGAAAATCCCACCGCACCGATGCCATAGACCGGAAGCCAGGGACCATAGAGAAATCCGCGGTTGCGGAACGTATCTTCTTTGAAGAAAAAAATCAGAACCTCCCACAGATAGCCAGTGAGGGAGGCTGCAAAAAAGAAGAATACGAAAAGTGACACGGTATCGGTTATGGGAGTCTGCTCCGGTTTGCAGAGTTTGTGAAAATCCGGAAGGAAAGTTTTCTTTTTCATAAGAATAGTATGGACGGATCGGGAAAATTATATGTAGGGAAACGAATTTGTGCAAAGCCACCTTTTTTTATAAGAAAAAGAAATAAATTTATAATGAATTATCACTTGTTATTATGAAAGCCGTATCTTATAATGTTAGATAAGTATGAGCAATTCTAGTAAATCACAAGAGGAGGAAATGGGCTGATTATGGAAAATATTTTTTCCCAGGAAAAAGTAATCGTCATTGATTTCGGCGGTCAGTACAACCAGCTGGTTGCACGGCGTGTCAGGGAATGTAACGTTTACTGTGAAATCTATTCCTATCGGACAGACATTGAACAGATTAAGGCGATGAACCCGAAGGGTATCATTTTAACCGGTGGTCCAAACAGCTGCTATGAGCCGGATTCACCGACTTATACAAAAGAATTATTTGAACTTGGCATTCCGGTATTAGGACTTTGCTACGGTGCGCAGCTTATGATGCACGTGCTCGGCGGTAAAGTGGAGAAGGCTCCGGTTCGCGAGTACGGCAAAACAGAGGTTATGGTGGATACGACTTCCCCATTATTTGGAAACGTTGCACCGACGACCATCTGCTGGATGAGCCATTTTGATTATATTTCCAAAACGGCACCGGGATTTGAAATCAGTGCACACACAGCAGACTGCCCGGTTGCAGCTGCAGAAAACAGAGAAAAGAACCTGTATGCGATCCAGTTCCATCCAGAGGTTCTGCATACGGCAGAGGGAAGCAAGATGCTCCACAATTTCGTGCGTGGTGTCTGCGGATGTGCCGGCAGCTGGAGAATGGATTCTTTCGTAGAGCACACCGTAAAGGAGATCCGTGAGAAAGTTGGCGACGGAAAAGTGCTTTTAGCTTTGTCCGGTGGTGTGGATTCTTCCGTTGCCGCAGGTCTTTTATCCCGTGCGATCGGAAAACAGCTTACCTGCGTTTTTGTTGATCACGGTCTTCTCCGGAAAGACGAGGGCGACGAGGTTGAGCAGGTATTTGGACCGGCAGGAGACTTCGATCTTAACTTTATCCGTGTCAATGCACAGGATCGTTACTATAGCAAACTGGCAGGAGTTACCGAGCCGGAGCATAAGCGCAAAATCATTGGTGAAGAATTTATCCGCGTCTTTGAGGAAGAAGCAAAGAAGATCGGTGCGGTAGACTTTTTGGCACAGGGAACCATTTACCCGGATGTTGTAGAATCCGGTCTTGGCGGTGAATCCGCTGTCATCAAGAGCCACCACAACGTCGGCGGTCTCCCGGATTACGTTGATTTCAAAGACATCATCGAGCCTCTCCGTGACCTTTTCAAAGATGAGGTCCGCAAAGTCGGTCTCGAACTCGGCATTCCGGAATACCTCGTATTCCGTCAGCCATTCCCAGGTCCTGGACTCGGAATCCGTATCATCGGCGAAGTAACCGCTGAAAAAGTCCGTATCGTGCAGGATGCAGATGCGATTTACCGTGAAGAAATTGCAAAAGCCGGTCTCGACCGCGACATCAACCAGTATTTTGCCGCCCTCACAAACATGCGCAGCGTCGGCGTTATGGGCGATGAGAGAACGTACGATTATGCCGTTGCGCTTCGTGCCGTGAAGACCATTGATTTCATGACCGCAGAAAGCGCAGATATTCCGTTTGAGGTGCTGCAGACCGTAATGACGAGAATCATAAATGAGGTTAAGGGAGTCAACCGGGTATTCTATGATTTGACGAGTAAGCCGCCTGGAACGATTGAGTTTGAGTAAGTTGTAAGCAGTGCAGTCGCAACCCGAAAATCATATGTCGAATGCTTGCATTCGTAAAGATGATTTTTCGGGTGAGACTATACGGCGTCAGCCGTCATGAGGATGGAGCGAAGCGGAATCCGAATGGGCAGTGCGGGGGATTGGGAAATACTGTGGAATAGGGGCTTCCTGGTTTTGATGTAAGCAAACGACGAATCTATCTATAATCTATGAAAAATACGTCATGATATTTAGAGACAGGATTTGTTTGGTAGAACATTTTGAAGTTGGAGGGGACAGTGTGAAAAATTTTATTCCTGTCATGAGAGCGAAGAGACTACTTGAAATGAAATCATATATAGATAAAGGATATGAGATTCAAGATAAAAAACATTATATCATGCTACAGAATGTTAAATTGAATTATATGGATGAATGGTATGAGTATGGTGTTCAGATTACTCAAGATGAATTTTATTTCTATATCATTAAAGATAAGGCTAATATATATTTGTCAATAGTTGAAATATATCATTTATTGCTTGATTTTAATAGGAAAGACAGTGGGTATTTTGTGAGTTGTTTAAAAAGACAGCTTAGACAAAAAGTTTCACTGCAAAGTGAGTTCAAAAGTCAAGATTTGACATTTAAGATTGCAAAGCCGGTTGAAATAAAAACAAAAATGAGTGTTAGTGTTTTGCAAACCGGTATTCAAATTACAAACAGAGAGTTGTTTTTACTATTGATGTTAATACAAGAAAAGAGTAACGCATTATTTAAAAGGAGTACTGGAGTTAAGCGGTCTTATGCAAATGGTATATTCAGGTTATTGGTTATTTTATTGGAACTAAATAAAGAGGATGAATTGTTAGAAAACTTGGGGTGGAAGTGGGATGCGGAAAGTGGGATGTTCAATTTTTTGTCAAAATCCAAAAGAGTTGGAAGAGAGGCATATAAATATTATTTGACAAAAACGGAATACAGTGATAGGATAGCTACAAAGAAATCCTAGTATTTTGTCTATGACAAAGATATAAAAAGGAGTTTTTGGCAGTAGAGAAAAGGAAGAAGAAAGCAATTCCCTTACTTTTCTCGCGCGCCTGCGCTCGAAAAGCGCAGTCATTGCTTTCTTCTTCCTTTTCCTACTGGTAGGATTTCTTTTTTTAATGAGGAGGATATACATGGGATACATTTTAAGAGATGAAGTGTTAATTAAGAGACCAATTATTTTTTTGTGTGGACCATACTTTAAAAAAGGTAATAAAAGTGACAGAAGATATCTTTTAAGAAAATGCTTTAGAAAGCATTATAGAGATGGTGTTTTACCATTGATTATTGATGATTTTTTGACGGAAGATAATATAAAAGACTCAAACGTGAACATTCAGTTGTTAGAGGAAATATTTGCTGCAATATCGTGTAAAACATATATTTTTTTGGATACGTTATCAGCCGCCTCGGAATTAGGGTTATTTATGAATCATGCATTTACAAATAGCGTTGTTGCATATGTTCCTAAGGAATCAGATATTCTTAATAAGTCAAATGTTGGATATTTTGTTAAAGATGTTATTCTGAAAATGAATTCGGAACAAGCTAAATGTATAGAATATCGTCCGGCGATTACTCGTAGTGTTATTTCCAGTGATTATGCTGTCGAACATTATGGATTTATAGCAGACATTGTTCCTGAAAATATTGAAAAGGAAATTGCAAGTGATATAATTTTCAAAGATAAAAAAGAAAAATCACTATATACAGAAGAAAATGAACAATATCCGGATGATGATTTTCATATTTTCTACAAAACCAGAGATGGGAAAACGATTTTGCATATATCAATTGGTATGTTGTTTGATGTTGTAATGTCGTTGATGTATGAACTTAATCAAAGCAAATTAGTAACCAATAAGGAAGCAACAATTGCAGATTTTAACGTTGATGCCATTCAGAGAATAACAAAAGAAGTTTTTTTAAATTATCTTATAAAAAAAGGTATACATTGTGGGAAAGAAATAGAACTGTATACCAAATTGAGTTATTCTTTTGATACTATTGTATATCATATGGTAACGTTTTGTTATATTTATCATTGTTATTCTACATATAGAGGATTGAGATTGGTAGATAAACATATGGATACTATTCTTGATACTTGTGAGGAAATTAATGGAAATAATCCGTTGCAAGTGTTTGGAATTAGTGAGGAGGACTATTTGCTAGTGGAAAGTTGTGCAAGTAATCAACAGAAATTTTATACATCATTTACTATTACTAAAGGAAAGAAAAAACGTGAATTGGTGAAATATGTAGATACAGAAAAAGGACATGCGATGAGAAAAATTCATGAGAAAATGATGTCATCTTTACGGGAGAAATATACTTCAAGTGAACTATCATTTGCGTATAAGAAGGGTGGTTCAATTAAAAAATGTGTAGAATTACATAAAAATAACGATGCTTATATTAAGTATGATATAAGTAAATTTTTTAACAGTATTAAATTTGAAATATTGATTGAGAAGATAAAAAGAGTATTTAATATAGATTCTATATATGATACTATCACGAAAAAGATTGTTGCAAGTTTTTATTTTGAGAAAAAATTACCATTAGGTTTAGTAATATCTCCGTTGTTGTCAGACATTTATATGTTGGATTTTGATAAAAAAATCACGGAATTTTGTTCTTTGAGAAATTGTATATATACTCGATATGCAGATGATATACTTATATCAAAGAAGACAATATTTACTGAAAGCGACTACAAGGAAATAAATCAAAAAGTAGAGATGCTTTTATGTAATTTAAAATTGAAAATAAATTCTAAAAAAACAAGGCAGATTTTTTTGAGAAAAGATGGTCAGCATATAAAATACATAGGTATTAATATAGTTCATTTTGATGCTGGAAATAAGTTGTCTGTTGGTAGAAAATATGTTTATGCTGTTGTGAATGAATACTATCAATATTTAGAAGATTTACAAATGTTAAAAGATAATAATTGTGATGGGGAGAGGAAACGGCTTTTTTATCAGGAAAGAATAATTGCGGGAAAACTTGCATTTATCCAGTCTATTGAAGGTGCAGATGGTTGGAAAAGAATACGAGCACGATTTGGAAAAAACGCATTCTTGTGTGAAAATAATAGATTGTCGCTTGATAATTTAAAGGGAAAAGATTTTTAAAAGAATATGCTTTTAATTTTAGAAAAGGGAACTTCTATAGTGGAGTTTGCCAAGTAGAATGGTATATTTGAAGGAGGTGCCTCGAAATGGAAATTTTAAACGAATTTTCCGATTGGATGATACGAAATTCTAATCTTAGTGAGAGTTCTGTTTATAAATACAAGCGGGCAGTGAACACTGTATCTAATGAGATGTTAGAACGGGAAGTTGTAAATAAAAGTTTGTTTAATATGAATCTTGTAGAATTGGATATTGCTGTATACAACATTTTTGAGGATCTGCTATTTATAGAGAAAAATACTCGCGGAAATCATATGTATAGCAATGCACTTAAGCAGTATAGATATTATATGATGGAAAAAAACGACGATGATTGTACTGAGAAAAAATTAGAAGAAGAAATAAAGAACTCACCGATATTAAATGATACGGAGAAACAGGTTATTATTAAAGCCAGAATAGGGCAGGGAAAATATCGTGATAACTTAATGAAAAAGTATAATCATCATTGTGTTGTCACGGGGATTGATACACCCAAATTGTTGGTTGCAAGCCACATTAAGCCATGGCGGGTGTGTGATAATGAAGAAAGAATTGACACAGAAAATGGACTTTTGCTGAGTGCAAATATGGATAGATTGTTTGACAGTGGCTTAATTACATTTACGATAGAAGGGAATATGATAATATCTCCGTATGTTGGAGCAGCAAATGAATCGCGACTACACATATTTAAGGGGATGAAGGTTGATTTGCAACCTTCGACAAAATTGCTTGCATATCTGGAATATCACAGAGATGTTTTATATGTAAGATAGTATTGGGAAGAGCTTTGAATATAGAATGGGTTTCAAAAATATTAAAATTAAGCGTTCTCATAAATTATTGTGATTTCTCTTGAAATCATGAACGAATTGTGATAAGATAACAGAAAGTATGTTCGATTTTGGCGAAGTTTTATTTGATCGAGCATCTTTGGAGGAGTAAGATGAAGATTAGTTATAAGAAGTTGTGGAAGTTGCTGATTGACCGAGATATGAAGAAGAAGCAGCTGGCAGAAGCTGCAGGAATCAGTTCTGCGTCAATTGCAAAATTAGGTAGAAATGAAAATGTTAATACTGACATTTTGCTTAAAATATGCATCGCCTTGAACAGTGATATATCAGATATTATGGAAGTCGTACCTGATGAGGAGATGTAATGTTGAGGTGATTGGATGGATCGGCTAACAAAGGAACAGCGCCATAAAAACATGAAAAATATCAAAAATAGAGATACCGGTATTGAGCTGACTTTAAGAAAAGCATTGTGGAAGAAGGGATATCGCTATCGAAAAAATGATAAGCGATTACCAGGGAAGCCTGACATTGTGTTGACAAAGTATAAAATTGCTATTTTTTGTGACAGTGAATTTTTTCATGGAAAGGACTGGGAGGTCCTAAAGCCACAGTTGGAGAGGGGTAAGAATGCTGATTTCTGGATTGAAAAGATATCAAAGAATCAGCAACGGGATGAGGAAGTGAATCAACAACTGCAGTATTTAGGATGGACGGTTATTCGCTTTTGGGGAAAAGATATAACCAAACATACAGATGAGTGTGTTCAAGTTATAGAGGAAACTATTTTCGATATAATGATGGACATGGACAATTATTACAAATAAAGGAGACAAGGCAATATGTATAGGTCAATAGATTTGTTTGCGGGAATTGGAGGCATAAGAAAAGGTTTTGATAATGCTTTTGGAAAGGATATTGAAACGGTATTTGTCAGTGAATGGGACGAATATGCACAAAAAACCTACAAACTAAATTACCATGATGACTTTGATATTGCCGGAGACATTACAAAAATAGATGAAAAAGATATTCCAGAGTTTGATATTTGCTTGGCGGGTTTTCCGTGTCAGGCATTTTCGCTGGCAGGAAAGCGCATGGGATTTGATGATGACTATAAGGGTATGTGTCGTGGAACTTTATTTCAAGATGTTGTTCGAATTTGTGAATACAGACAGCCCAAAGTTATTTTTTGTGAAAATGTTAAGGGACTTACTATTCATGATAAGGGGCGTACTTTTAAGGTCATTAAGAGAGCTTTTGAGCAGATTGGCTATAAGGTGTATGACAGAGTCTTGAATAGTAAAGATTTTGGAGTGCCTCAGAACAGAGAAAGAATATATATAGTAGCCTTTCATAATGATATTGACAGTAGTGAATTTAAATTTCCGGAAGGACATAATTCTCATACGTGCATTAGGGATATTATGGAAGAAAAGGAAGTCAGTGTGAAATACTATCTTTCTACGGTTTATATGGAAACGTTGCGTAGACATAAGGCACGACACCAATCAAAGGGTAATGGTTTTGGCTATGAAATTCGTGATCTTGATGGTCAGGCAGGGGCAATAGTGTGTGGCGGCATGGGACGAGAACGAAATCTTATTATAGATAATAGGCTTACGAACTTTACTCCGGTAACGCATATAAAGGGAGAGGTTAATAGAGAAGGAATCCGTAAGATGACACCTCGTGAATGGGCGCGATTGCAAGGATTCCCGGATGATTTTAAACTGGAACTTGCAGACACGCATTTGTATAAACAATTTGGTAACAGTGTAACGGTTAATGTAATTGAGGCGATTGCGAAAGAGATAAGGAAGGTGTTGGAGAATGGCAAATAACAATGATGGTAAAATGGCAGGAAACAAAGGTGAATGGTCAGAATTATATGCTTTTCTACGATTATTAAGTCAGGGGAGGGTTTATGCTGCGAATGAAAAAGTTGAAAAGATTGATAATGTATATTATCCTATTTTAAAAATTATCAGAGAAGAACAGAAAGGAGAGATTTATGATTATTGTATAGAAAATGATTCGGTAGTGATAGAAACACAATCACGTAGAATTATGACAATAGATCGTGAGTCTTTGGGAGAAGAAGCTGATAAATTATTGGAAGAAATTGCAGCACATAGTGGCAGTTTTGAAGTGGAAGAAGTGGCATCTTTTGTTAACGGAATTAAAGTTACAAAACTTAAAGCACCATCGACGGATACTACAGATATTACAATGCAGATTCAGGATGTATATACAAATCTTATTCGTAAAGTTGGTTTTTCAATTAAATCAGAGGTCGGAAATGCACCTACACTTTTGAATGCAGGAAAAACTACTAATTTTATATATAAAATTGATGGTTTGAACTGCGAACAAGCGAAAGAGATTAATGCAATAGAAACCAGAACCAAAATTCAAGATCGCATGGAAAAGATTAGAGAGTATGGAGGAAAAATCAGTTATGCCGACATGAGCCATAAGGGGTTTAAGCGTAACCTGATTATGGTGGACAGCAGTATGCCTGAAATATTGGGAAACATGCTTCTTTATTTTTATGCTGAAGACATTAAAGATTGCAAGAAACTGGTGGCAATGGCGGGAGAACGGGATCCTCTGGGATATGGTGATGCTGCAATGTATGAATACAAATTCAAAAAATTTCTCTGTTCTTGTGCATTAGGACTAAAGCCAGCAAAGCCGTGGGACGGATTGGATGAGGCGAATGGGGGTTATATTATTGTAAAGGCTGATGGAGAAGTGCTGGCATATCATATATATAACCGCAATTTCTTTGAACAGTACTTGTTGGATAATACTATTTGCGAACGTGCCTCGACAGGAAGGCATGAATATATGAGTCTTTATGAGGAAAACGGGCAGATGTATATTAAATTGAATTTACAGGTGCGGTTTAAGTAGAAAGGGGGAAAACTATATGCCAAAATCTTTTACGGATGCATTTCATATAGATAAAAAAATTTTTGAATTATGTGGGGCGTTAGATATTATACTGGATGTTGATACAAAATACTTTATTGATCCAGCATTGGTTAGAATATGTACAATTCCAGAGTTCGATGGAGCAAAGTTAGTAATTGAAGAATATTTTGGGAAAATTGTCACATTAGTACATCATTCAAAAGTATCAGGTGACATGTATTGGAAAAAAGCAGAGGAATTTTTGAAATTTAAGGAAATTAACTCAACATGCTTGGGGTATTCTAATAGCGGAACTAAAGGAAATGCTATTGGTAAGGAATTAAGAAAACAGATATTAAATACTATAAAAGAACTGCTAAAATCAGGAGAAGTAGATCCGATTTTATTTGAATTGTTAGGAGTGTTTCAAGAAAAAATTGGATGTGATAGAATAAGTGATTTGTTAACGCACATACTTAAAAATGAAATTATTTGCTATACAAAAAGAATAAACAGAGACTTGAATTTAAAAAATGGGTTGATGAAAAATCCTTATAATAAAAGTAATATATGGTTGCTTCCAAAACAGATATTAACGCCATTGCCTGTTGCTGAAGACTTTGATGATATAGATGTGGCTTGTTCTGAAAATGAAAGGGTTAGAAGAGATATTAATGAATATCTTGATTTGGAAGGAAGAACAAAGCTTACCAAAAGCGAAATGCGAAAATTACTAATAGAAAAAGTTCCATATAGACAAGTTGTTGTCTCAAATTATAAGAATTTTTCTCCAACTGAGTATGATTTTGATAAGGACCCAACAGGTCAAATAATATGGTATTATAGTTCAAAAAAGAAAGTAGAGGAATATCCTCTTTTATTGGTACCTCCGAATGATATAAAAGAAATGAGAGAAGTTGTATTGAAGATTTGTTATAGATTTAAAAAATTAATAGAAGATAACGGGTTATGGCGTTTGTTATATGATAAAAAGCAACCGAAACATGAGGCTGCAGCTCAGTTGCTTTATTATGGAATTGCTGATGCATATTGTAAGGCTAACAATATTGATATATCAAGAGAGGTAAATAATGGTCATGGACCTGTTGATTTTAAGTTGTCAATAGGAGGAAAGCAGAAGATATTAGTTGAGATTAAGTTGACATCTAATTCACAACTTATACACGGTGTGACAAAACAATTACCTTTGTACATGGAGCAGGAGGAAGTTGATTATGCCATATATTTGATAATAGATAATGGTCATAGGGGACGGCTGGAACATTTTCAAGATTATTATAATAGTCTTGAAAATGTTCGTCGAGATAAAATAGAATACATATTGGTTGATGGGAATATTCAGGAATCTGCAAGTAAGGCGTAAAATATGTACTGTGGAGCAATTTATAAAAACGGGAAAAACTAATGAATATACTTGTGGTTGGACATAGATTTGATCTGGCACATGGAGTACCTGCAAGATATACCGATTTTTTGGGAGCTGTAAATGTTTAATATATTATTTACGATTTGAAGAGAAAAGCCAGAAAATTTGAAAATGGTGACAATGCTTTTGGATAAGATCGAAGTGTTAATTTACAAGATAAGAATAGTATGGTTGATATAATAATTACAAACAGATAACTTGTTGCAAAATGAAACAAGTTTTGAAACGAGTTTGTAAAAACTGTCAGCAAAATGTAAGCAAAAAATCCTGCAAACTCAAAAAATCATTAGAATAGTTAGGCTAAACATACAAAATACCTGCTTCGAAAAATTGACAAACCACAACATATAGATGTTGGAATTGAGTTTGAATAACGGACATGTTCAGGAGCAAAGGCAATTATCTTGAAAAGAGTAAAGTGGACTATCCCAAGAAACAGAATATGAAGATGAATAAGGCCTTGTTTGGAACTCCAAAAAGGTCTTTTTTTATCTTCATATTATAGGAGATAAATCTTGTAAGTACAGGCATTCGAGAGTGTTTGGCATCAAAGGCTATCTTCTTATTTCTGAGATATATGAGAGTTTATATGTTTTGGAGAAGCTGTTTTTGGGAGGATAATTCACTTTGCTTTTTTGTGTGAAAAACGATAATCGTATTTGCCTCTGGATAGCTGATTGTTTTACTGGTACTTTTCATGGTAAATGTAATGAGATACTGAAAGAAGAAGCATACAGGTTATCATAGCAGTTATGGGGTTAAAGCAGATTCTTTCATTGCACGACAATCCAGTTTCTTAAGCGACATTGATGTGAAATATTTAAACTGCATTAACGGCAGTAAAATAGTTGGAGGATATTATTCACCACCATTGATTTCAAAAGCAACATTTTGGTAAATGATGTGGTATTGCATTCAAACTTTGGTCAAGGCACGATCATGAAAGTTGATGAAAAAAGTCAGACATATGATATTCGTTTTGATTTTTTTCCTGATACTATTAGAAGAATTCGGTTTAGAGCACCGTTGATTAAATTATGATTGAAAAGAAAGACAGGTGATCGAGAGAAAAAAGGAAAAGTTGGTGTATCAACCAATACAATTGAAAATACAAGAAAGGTTTCTTTGGTACAATGTGATTGTTGAAATTGTTTTCACTCAATTAGTAAGGATGGAGTTCTGGATTGCAAATAATATAATATATTTTCGACAAGGAAAATAAATCTCCTTGGAATAAAGCGGTTATCATTAAGAATGAGCCTACGTTTTCAAGGGAAAGCCCATAGATATAGTTAAGGATAAGGAAGGTTGAAACATACCTTCTTTCAATATGCTTATTTTTATGAAAGTTAGTAGAATAAAACATATTAAATTTGTATCAGCTATTGACAAAAACACAAAAATAGGCTAAAATCACAAAAAAACAATATAGCAGCTATAAAATAGCAGCACAACAAAAGGAGGAATATAAATGAGAATTAGCAAAGAATTAGTGAAAGCAGCTTCTGTAAATCCGACTAAAAAAAGTACACAGATGTCAATAGTGGAGATGTGTAATAAAATTGAAGAGCAGGTAATATCATTGCCACTGTATCAAAGAGACTTGAGTTGGACTTTAGACAAATGTATTTCATTGTTAAATTATCAGTTGCTAGGCAAGGCACCTGTTTCACCTATTTCCATGAATGTTATCAATGATATAAAAGACTGTGTGCCACAAGTATCATTTATTGATAGAGAAATTATTGATGTTGTAGAGAGGGGGCAATTTTCAGTAGTAGATGGTCAGCAGAGATTAACAACAAATTATAAAGCATACTGCAATCATGAGGATTTTAGAAATATTGTTTTAGATTTAGGACGTGGACGATTTGTAGAATCTGAACAGGCGATACGGACTAATCAGATTCCGGTAGGAATAGTATTAAATAGAGATGATGCGGTATTGTTTGAGTATACCAATAAAAAATCTGCATTAAGAAAACCAGAAGTTACTAATGTTTTGCTTCAAGTAAGAAGTAAAATAAAGAATTATAACTATACTATTAACTCAGCGGAAGATTTGGATGAGGATGAACAGATAGAGTGGTTTGAAGTGTTGAATAATGCGGGTAGCAGAGTAAGTATTATTCAAATGCGTTTTTCTAAGTTGAAAGCACATGGTATAGATATTTATAAGCAGTATACTAGTGTATTTAATAATAGATTAATAGAGGTAGGATATGATTTCTTTACACCTGAAAAAACAACGGTTTCATACCCTATATCAGCACTGAATCCTGCATATGAACTTGTTATGAATAAAGTACACAGCAACAATTTTGCACCTATTCCATCGGATACGAAGGAGAACCAGTTGTGTAATATTTCGATGGAAGATTTAAAGAGGTGTATTGAATTGACATTAGAAGTGGAAGATAAGGTAATAGATTTCATTGAAAATAATGCATTAAAACAACCTGACAGAATCGATTATATAAATTATCTAATAGGATTCTTTATCTTTAATGCTAGCAAGATTGATGACAAAGTCAAAGCGAGGTTGATTAATTGGTATAACACAGTTGATTTTACAAATAAGTCAAATACTAATAGGAGAGATATGTATACCGACTTAATAAAGATGAATAACTTCTAAGTACTGACACTGTTTTGGTGGTTCGTATAAATTTAGGCTTTCGGAGATGTTGTTACTTAGATTCATAAGTAAGAGATTATTTGCCGATAAGCTATGATTGGGAAAATAGTTTACAATTATATATTAGTGGCAATAGATTTATGAGGGCAGCATAAATATATTATGGTGTATAAAGGATTAACGATGCAGAATTATGATGGGCAATTTAAATTAAACGGACAGGAATATTTTTATAGAGCAAAGGATGATAGTAAAAGCACAAAAATTACCAAGGTGAATGATGAAGAACATCATTATAGGATTGTAGAAATTATTAACAGTATGGTCTAAAACATTGGTTATCTTTACGAGATAAAAAGAACGCTGACGAATTAGCCTGTCACGTAAACGAGTTAGTGACTTTAGGGAATAAGCGTGGTAAAATCCTATTGAATGGGGTTTGTACTCAACAGTCATTAACCACCGGGCTATTGATTCACAGTCAATAGAATCTATAATGGCTCAGTTGTCAAGACAAAAATTTGATATTTTTATAATGAACTGATATGCTGACGGTTTACATGGAAAAATGTGGTGCGGCAGAGCCGCTCGTCCAGTGTGGCATGAGCTACATGACCTAAATTTAGATTACCATAAACACAAGAAGGGAATGATAGCAATCATATCAACAATTTTACAGAATTTAAAAGAAATACTACCCTATGTTCCCACTTGTTTGATTGGGGCTGCAGTAGGAATGGTTCCAATAGGTATCCGGTTACAAAAAAATAAAAAGTTGACGGTTTGTAACACCATATGGTGGTATAGTATGATTGCATATATATTGCTGATGAGTATGGTAACATTTTTTTCCAGAGAACCCGGATCAAGAGTAGGGGTAGACTTGCAGTTGTTTTCTACATGGGGTGCATCGACGCAGGAAAAGGCATATGTCATAGAAAATATTTTTATGTTTATGCCATTGGGAATGTTGCGGGCACTTAGAAAAACATCCCTGTTCCACATAAAGAATGTTTTGAAAGAACTGTATGTATATACAGGGATTTCTTGCATCATAGAGGGGGCTCAATTGGTTACAGGAAGGGGATACTGTCAGATAGATGATGTCGTTATGAATGTATTGGGAGGAATACTGGGGTATCTTTTAATAAGACTTCTGAAAATTCTTTTTCAAAAATACCTGTTTAAGGATGCTGCTTATATGGTATCCTAGTATCAGTGGCATAAGTTGTTTTACAGATGCAAGGACAACACAAACAGCAGGAGGGCATATATCATGACAAAGAAAGAACAGCGTATCAAAAAATTGACAGAGTACCTGCAGAGACTGGGAGCAGGAGAAGAACTGGAAGAAGTAAGAAAAGATTTTATAAAAGAATTTTCGGATGTACAGGCATCGGAGATCATGGAGGCTGAGCAGGAACTTATGAAACAGGGAACACCGTTGGAGGAAGTGCAGCGGCTCTGTGATGTGCATGCAGCACTGTTTCACGGTGTTACGCCGGAAGAAGAGATGAAAAAGCGTCAGTCTTTTGAGCAGAAGGAATATGGAAATAAAAGTCAGCAGGCACAGGAACTGGAGCAGGTAGAAGGGCATCCATTGTATACGCTGACAAAGGAGAATCAGGCACTTTTAAAACTGTTGCAGCAGTTTGCTGGATCAGAGGATGAAAATCTGCTGTCGATCATCGGACAGTTTGCGGTTCATTATGCGAAAAAAGGAGATCTTTTATATCCTCATTTGAAAGTAAAATATGGTATTGCCGGACCGTCGGATGTGATGTGGACGGTGGGTGATGAGATCCGGGATGAATATAGTGCCCTGATGAGAGAATCCCAGAGAGGGGATGAGTGGAACAAACGCCTGAGAGCCGTCTTGAAACGGATCGAGGAAATGGTCCACAAAGAGCAGAATATTTTGTTCCCGATCTGTGCTGTGAATTTTACCAAAGAAGAGTGGATGGGGATCTACCGGGATGCCAAGGATTATATTGTCTGCTTTGGTGTGGAGGACATACACTGGCAGGAAGCAGAAGACCAGGAGATAGTCAGAGAAAATTCCGGAAAAGATGAAATCGTGCTGCCGGGCGGTCATATGACCCTGGAGCAGCTGACTGCTTTGCTCAACACGGTTCCCCTGGAGATTACGTTTATCGATGTGGACAACATAAACCGCTTTTTCAATGAGGGACCAAAGGTTTTCAAGCGTCCCGGCATGGCGCTGGATAGGGAAGTGTTCTCCTGCCATCCACCGAAGATAGAGCCGATGGTACGGGCCATTATTGACGATTTTCGCCACGGCAGAAAAGACCGTGTTCCGGTTTGGATGGAAAAAGGCGGACGCACCATGTTAGTTACTTACATGGCAGTGAGAGATAAAACCGGAAAGTATGTAGGTACGGCGGAATTTGTTCAGGATATGGAGTTTGCCAAAGAGCATTTTGGGAAGAAATAAAGAGAGGTCAATATGAATGAAGATGTGACAAAAATGTACCATCATGTTATGACTTCCGGTGAAGCCTAAAAAAACTGCCTGAGCCAGTTTTACTGGTTCAGGCAGTTTTTTACATGTCGATAAACTTTATTGCCCTCGGTAAAGCCATATTTATCGATAAGAAGATCCCGGACAACCTGTTTGGCGTTCTCGTCCTTGTGATGTTTGCAGATCAAAGAGGCAGCGTAAGCGATCACCTCATTGTTGAAACAAGCCCGGCTCAAAGTGCGCTGAACCGTTGTGTTTAACTGCATCACAGGAGAGATGGCCGGCTTCTCCGAAGGAGCAGGAACTTCTACGGCCGCTACTGTTTTTTCTTTTGGCTTTCTGCGGCTTATCAGTCCCGTTTTTTCCTGTTTCTCTGCATTCTTTTTCTTGGCAGATGCCGTATAATCCATCTTTGGGTGTCTCGCAATGTCGGCAGAGCGGTGGATTTCCTTGAGAAAAGTGATCACATTATCGTAATCGTTGTCTTTGCTGATGATCACATATTTGCATTTTTTATCACCATTGGTGCCAAGCAGGTAGCCTAAGTAGGCAGTAAGATGCATATCCAGAGACTGCTTGCCGGCAGGCAGACAGTGGAAAGAATAGTCTACAGAATGAAAGTTTGACAAAATCTCAATGCTGATCTTAGGAGCATTTTTCGTGGAAAATATATGTATATGGTCGTGGTAATCCAGATGTCTGGAGCAGATGAGACCTGCGTTGTTTACATTTTCAAAATCAATTAAATAATAAGTTTCTACATTTGACATAGTGTTCTCCTTTAATATCCCTTTTATAATAGTGTGTTCGATTCAATCATATTATAAAAGTATAACACGACTGGCGGTAGATGGCAAGGAGTGGCAGAATGTGGGAGGGTTCTTGCGTCCGCTGGGTGCATTTGTTATAATAGGGGGCGATATATGTTATAAGAGGAGGATGCAACATGCAGGCAGGAAAAAAGATAGTAGCAGGTATGCTGGCATTGGCGTTGACGATACAGGGAGTGCCGATGCAGAGGGGAACAGCGGTGCAGGCAGCGGGCCAGACCACGGAAACAGCACCCCTGCAGGGAACGGATGGAGCCATCACATGGAAACTGACGGAACAGACGCCGCAGCAGGGATGGTCTCAGGGGGATAAAAAGGCTTATAAACTGACGATAACGGGAAAA
>ENA-OPTB01001027-OPTB01001027.1-human-gut-metagenome-genome-assembly--contig:-NODE-1027-length-23647-cov-3.354781_pt1 | contig 23647 bp, 19 predicted proteins | sample MGYA00241810_ERZ501911 | MGnify/ENA primary metagenome ERZ501911 (study PRJEB25962, sample SAMEA2042304) | human gut metagenome | biome: human gut; feature: human-associated habitat; material: faeces... | reverse complement strand
GATGAAGATTTATTCCCGTATGGAATAAACCATCAATTGAATATCATTATCAGAACTCGGCTTTCCACTGAAATCAGCAAAGCTGTTACAAATACGAAGTCCTAATTTACAGAATATCTCCGTGATTTCATCCAAACTATATAACCTTATAGGATTTCCTTCTTTCATTTCAGGCTTATAAAGTGCTTCTCCATACATATAGTCTACCTGCCCATATATCAGCGTTTTTCTATCCTTCTCCCATTCAAAAGCAGATAATGTAAGTCCCTTTTCTCCTGCATCCCATAACTTGCAAGGGAAATGTGTTTGGGCATAGCTTCCATTCATGATATCCATAAAGTGCTTTCCACCATTTTTTAATGCTTTCGCAATGACAGAAAAAATCTTATGATTTTCCCCATCGTCTTCAAAATATCCTATTGCTCCATCCGCCATATTCAGCACAACATCAAATTCCTTATCAAATGTGATCGTGCGAATGTCCTGACAAATGAACTTTGCATTCAAATTTTCTTTTTTTGCCTGCTCGTTTGCATAATCTATGTACGCCGGTGTAATATCAATACCGGTAACATCATACCCACGTCTGGCAAACTCCAGTGAGTGCCGACCAAATCCACATGAAAAATCAAGCATTTTTTCCGTTCCTTTTAAATGTAACTGCTTGATTAGAAAATCTACTTGTCTGTTGGTGTCTTCTTCCCATGATAACCAATCGCATTTAGAACTATTTATAGCGAATATAGCAACTTTATTAATGTCTATTTAGGCATAATGACAACTTTTATAATACTAACTGCCAGTTAAGCCGCCTTTTTATCGATATAGCAACTTTTTTAATATCATTAGTGTCAACGTGACAACTTTTTTAATGACAACCGTCTATTTTTCGGCGCTATTTTTTGGAAACAGCAACTTTTATAATACCAATATGTTATATTTTACTGCGTTTAACCTCAATAACACATAATTACTATATTCAAAACACATGTATAGCGTATTTTTCACTTATATTTAGAAAGACACATTAAAAAAGGTGTCATTTAAAATCAAACGTTAAAAGTTCAATGATATCAGTAACCCATCAACATTAAAAAGGGTGTCATATTATCTGTGCGGTATTATATTAGTTGCTATATTTTCTTCATTAATTTAATAACAAAAATGAGCAACCCCCTTCATCAGAGAGTTGCTCTTTGTTTAATTCAATACAAAATGCTTCACTTTACTAGTGTAACCATCTTTTTCTTCTTAATTTTTTGGCGTAAGTTTGGCGTAAATGCGTAAATTTACCACCAAAAATTACTAATTTTTTTAATCCTAGTAAAGCTTAGCTCCTGCAGGAATCTTGTCATCAACCATCAATAAATTCAAGCATTCATGACCATCTTCTTCATGTACAGCTGAGATCAACATACCTTCAGAATTAATACCCATCATTTTTCTTGGTGGTAAGTTTACAATCGCAATTGCAGTCTTTCCAATCAATTCTTCTGGTTCATAATATTCGTGAATTCCGCTTAAAATAACGCGATCTTTACGTTCTCCATCATCCAAAGTGAACTTTAATAGCTTCTTAGATTTTTCTACAGCTTCACAAGCTAGGACTTTAACAGCACGGAAATCTGACTTACTGAATGTTTCAAAATCTACCATATCTGTGAAGATTGGTTCGATTTTTACATTCGAGAAATCAACCTTTACAGGTGCAGCTTCCACTGGTTTTTTAGCTTGCACTTTTTTGTTTGAATCCCCTAAGTTCTTCATGTGAGGGAATAATAATACTTCACGAATTGTTCTTTGATCTGTCAACAACATTACGAAACGATCAATTCCAAGTCCTACACCACCAGTTGGAGGAAGACCATATTCCAATGCTTCTACATAATCTGTATCCACTTCGTTGGCTTCATCATCACCTAATTCACGAAGTTCTAATTGTTTTTCGAAACGTTCTCTTTGATCAATTGGATCATTTAATTCAGAGAATGCGTTCGCATATTCGTGTCCACAAATGAACAATTCATAACGATCCGCAAATCTAGGATCTTTCTTATTCTTTTTAGCTAATGGAGAAATTGATGTTGGATGACCATATACAAATGTTGGTTGTACAATTGTTTCTTCAACATATTTTTCGAAGAACAAGTTAATAATGTGTCCAACTGTATTATGGATCTTTTCAACTTCAATATCATGTTCCTCAGCCAATTTAACAGCTTCTTCATAACTCATATCTTGCCAGAAATCTACACCACAAGCTTCTTTGATCGCATCAACCATGTGAATACGTTTAAAAGGAGCCTTTAATGATAATTGTGTTCCTTGATATGTAATATCTGTAGTACCTAATACTTCATTAGCTACTGAATCAAACAATCCTTCAATCAAGTCCATCATTCCGTGTAAATCACTATAAGCAACATACGCTTCAACTGTTGTAAATTCAGGGTTATGCATCGCATCCATACCTTCATTACGGAATAAACGTCCAATTTCATAAACACCTTCTAACCCACCAACGATTAAACGTTTCAATGGTAATTCAGTCGCAATACGCAAATAGAAGTCCATATTTAATGTGTTGTGGTGCGTTACGAAAGGTCTTGCACTTGCACCACCTAAGATTGGCTGCATAACTGGAGTTTCAACTTCCACTAAACCTTGACCATCCAAATAATGTTGGATTGCACGAATAATTTTTGGTCTTGTTAGTGCAATATGCTTAGCTTCTGGATTCATGATCAAGTCTACATAACGACGACGGAAACGCTCTTCAACATCTGTCAAACCATGGAATTTTTCTGGTAAAGGACGAAGTGATTTTGAAAGGTGTGTATAGTTTTTAGCACGAACAGACAATTGTCCATGATCTGTTTTCATAACAGTACCCTCAATACCTACGATATCTCCAATGTCATTTTTCTTGAAGATTTCATATTGATCATCACCAATTTCATCTTTACGAACATAAATCTGAATTTGACCTTCACGATCCTGGATATTCATAAAACCAGCTTTACCCTGACGACGCTTCGTCATGATACGACCTGCAATCTTAACTGTTACTTGTAATTCATCTAATTCTTCTTTTGTCTTGTCTTCATAAGATGATTTGATAATACCCGAATTTGAAGTACGATCATAACGAGATCCAAATGGATCAATACCCATGTCGATCAAATCTTGCATCTTTTGACGACGAACTTGTTCTTGTTGCGTTAACTTTTCCATTGTTTTCTCCTTTTTCTTTTATCCATAAAAAAAGGCACTTGCCACAAAGGGACGAAGTGCTCGTGTTACCACCCTAATTTACCAGACAAATCACTTTGCCCAGCCTTAGTCACTGTCTATAAACAGCGCTTCCTTTAATGCAGGAAATACAAATAGCTCCAAGTCTTTATTCCCAATTAGTCCTACGCTTTTTTTCACCAACCAAAAGCTCTCTAAAGTATTTCTAAAAGGTACTCGCCCTCTTCATTGCCTTTTTATACGCTTTTATCCTACTAGACAATACACAATTTGTCAATTTAAGATTTATCCATATATCGAATATTTAATTCTTTAATACTGTTTTTAAATAAAACATCGATCTTGGCATAATATGTTTCTACATCCGGTTCAAAATTATGCGAAATCCAATACTTTAAAAAGTATAATAAATCATTCGCATAATAATCCACTAAAAAATCTACTGTGAACCTTGAATCCATCCCAGTCACATCTAAATAAGTAAATACATTTCTAAATATTTCTTTAAACACATTACTCATTAAATCTTCAAAACCATTCTGTCCTGTGATTCTGTAACAAGACTTAAAAAAATCACGATTATCACTTACAGTCTGAAAGATGTGTTTTATAATTTGAGGATTGGATTCATGCTCAATCCCTTTATAAAACATACGATGAATCAAGTATTCTAAAGCCTCATACTTATCCATAAAATGATTATAGAAAGTTCCACGAATAACACCTGTTTTATCGCAAATCTGTTTAATTGTGATCTTTTCGAAAGGCTTTTGTTGCATCAAAATATACAATCCCTCACTCAGAAGATCTTTCATTGTCACCTTTTCATTAAATGTCATGAAATCACCTCTACAATCGAATTAATTTAAAAATTAATGATAAGCTCATAAATAAGTATACGACTCCGCAAAGAAAATAATAAGCCTTTTGATATCCAGCCCCATTATAATATCCGATATAAAAATGAATCATATAGCCAGCAAGTACAATTAAAAATAAGACTAAAGACTCCATCAAATAAGAAAGATTCATATAATAACAACCAACTCCCACAAAGAAACAGTCTAATCCTCCAATAAGGGCCAATTTAATAATTTGTTTTGTATCAAACTCTTGTAGTCTTTCCACAAACTTTCCACGCTTAAAACTATAAATGATCATTCCATTTCCAAGAATTAAAAAGACAAATATCGCAACACATTTATTCAATGTTGCCAATGGACGTCCAAAAATATATGTGGACATTCCATGTCCTAATAAAAACATACCCGAACTGCATAGCGCAAAAATCAATCCATAAACCAATGCTTTTGAAAAGCGAATATTACGAATTGAAGCCCCCTGTTCTAGTGCACATACAAATACGTCTAAACTCAGACAAATACTCAAAATCCCAAATATCAACATAGCAATCCACCTTCACTAACCTTATTGTATACGAACTTGGATTATTTTAAAAATCACGATGAACATATTTCAATAAATGTATTTATGAACTACAATAAAGCTATGAAAAACATCATTGACTACATTAAAGAATACGGAAATTTAACCCTTGAAGAATACCCATTTAATAATGTGGACTCTTTGAGTCTCTCACAAATCTCCTATATTAAATTTGAAAACTCAAGCATTGACATTGAATCCGAAGTCCATTTATTAACTGAATTTGAAAATGAGATTGATACTTTATGCATTGATACCCGAGTACCTGAATTAAACGAAGAATTATTCCTTCAATGCATACACTCCCTTCGCTATGAAGCCATTACCATTTCTCATCTACAAACGAATTTTGACAAAGATAATGAAAAACAATTCTGTGCCATGACTTTTCATTTACCCAACCAAACAGACTACATTGCCTTTCGCGGAACCGATGCTAGCTTTGTAGGATGGAAAGAAGATTTTAATCTATGTTTTCAAGAAAATATTCCAAGTCAAATTTCTGCATTAAACTATGTAAACAACTATAAGACAAAACACAAACTCATCTTAGGCGGACACTCCAAAGGAGCTAATTTAGCACTTTACGCAGGTATATATACGCATAATTCAATTTTTTGTATCTACAATCATGATGGGCCTGGATTTCTTACACCTTATCAAACCGATAAGAAAGTATTTAAGACCATACCACAATCGAGTGTTATTGGACTCTTACTTGAAGAAACAAATAATTATCAAATCATCCAAAGTGATGCCATATCCATCCTTCAACATGATCCATTTACGTGGTGCGTTGAAAACGGTGATTTTATTTATCTAGAACAAAATGATCAACTATCTAAACATACACAATCCACACTATCAAAATGGCTTAAATCCATTGATGTCAATACACGCAAACAAGTTATTGATACCATTTACTCTATCTTTTCAGATTATGAAAACCCAAAGGATTTCAGACAGAATATCGATGTGATTGAGATGATCAAATCCATTCAGAATATGGATAGTCAAACGAAGAAAATGATTAGTGAAACCATTCAAGTCTTATTCAAATGCATCCAAAACGAAATCAAGCGAGGATTTTAAATTCCTCGCTTAAATAATATATAACTATAGATACACGGAATAATAGTCGCTACAAGAATCACAACAATGCCCATTATCATATAACCAAGTAATCCAAGTACTATATATAAAATTCCAGCAATGACCATACAATAGCCACCCACACGATTTGACAACACCCAGTTTTCATCACTATTCAATGCCCATGATGTTTTAATTCCAACCGCATAATTCCGTTTTACTTTTGGCAAATAATTTCCTAATACAATTAGTAATACACCCACTAGAATATTCATCACAAAACTAACATCAAAAGAATAGCCCAAACCAAAATAAATAATTGTCATACTTGTCACAATACAAACAACAGGACAAATCATAAATAGAATATTCATCATAAAATCTGGAATATTATTTCGCTTTGGATCTTTTACTGTCACAAAACAAGTAAATACATGAATTACCAAGCACAAGAATAACATACCAAATAAACCCATAAACTTAGGCATTGTTCCATTGACTTGTCCATTTACATCAAAATGGGTTGGCACAACATCCGGTAGTTGATTATAGAAAACTAGATTCAATACTAAAGGAATCACAAACAAAGCTAAACTAAACATAAACCATTTATTTTTCAACATCTTCATTCCCTCCAATAAAAGATTTAAAATAACACAACATCTCCTCAAAAACAGATGCGTTAATTTGATAAAAGATAAAATTTTTATCCTTCTCTTCACAAATCAAACCTGCATCCTTTAATAAGGATAAGTGATAAGAAACAGTTGCCTGAGACATATCAAAATGACTTGCGATATCTCCAGCTGACATCTTGCCTTTTTTTAATAAACTCAAAATGTCTCTTCTGACTGGAGCACCTAGTGCTTTAAATGTTTTTTCAAACAAAATACCACCACCTATTCACTATTTAGAAATATTTCTAAATAGATTATACATCGTTCCTTGATAATTTCAACTCTATTTAGAAAATTTTCTAAATAATTAATAAAAAGAATCAGGAAGACTACTCTCCCTGATACGTTGTATATTTTTGATATTCCTTTGTCGTTTCTTCGTCAAAACAATACAAACTAATTTTCATTGTATAATCACTATTCGCATCCAACCAATCCGCAATTGTCTTTAATACAAGTGGCACTGCCTTTTCTACAGGATAGCCATAAACACCACATGAAATAGCAGGAAATGCGATCGTATGAATATCATTCTTACGAGCTAACGTTAAGCTATTCCAATAACAATCCCTCAACATATGCTCATCTTCATGTTGTCCTGAATAAATGGGTCCCACAGTATGAATTACATACTTTACCTTTAAATCATACCCTTTAGTAATCTTGGCCTGACCTGTATGACAACCATTTAATAGCTTACACTCTTCAAGTAACATGGGACCAGCCGCTCTATGAATAGCACCATCTACACCGCCGCCACCCAAAAGCGATTCATTCGCTGCATTGACAATACAATCTCCATCAAAAGTAGTGATATCTCCTTTTACTACTTTGATTTCACTCTCTAAATTCTTATTGTCTAAAATCATTTCAATTAAAACTTTTGGTAAAAAATACGAATCTTTCCAAGGATTTAATACAACTCCACTTACACCTTGTGTATCATGCACCATATGGAGTACATCCATCACACTTTGATTTAATGTTTCTGTAGTCTGACCCAAATCCACTTGAGCCTGTGTAGTAAAAGCTACAAATACATCTTGACCATCATCTAAAGATAATCTTCGATAGACTTTTTCACCATTCGCATCCCCGACAGGAATAATAAATTGTTTTTCTTCTTTTGCCAGTTTACGAATATGCGAAAGAACTTCCATATTCTTTTCACGAGTTCCTTCTTGATATAATTCTTGAATCAATGTTTCTAATTTTTCCATACCTATTTCCTTACTACAAATGTCAAACTAAAAGGAAAAGCCCCAATCACATCTTGATAAATAGAGTCATCAATAAAGAATCCCTCTTTCATTGCACTTTCCTTTAATAGCGAATCTAACGAAATAAATTCTTCTTCGCTAATTTTAAAATCATTAAAACAATATCCATCATTGAAACGTTGATAGTTAAATACTTCATCCATTAAATCCCAAGTACTGACTTCGCTACCATCTTCTAATGTATCCATATAATTTAATAATTCATTTACGATTTCTTGTTGTCTTTCTTGTACCATAAAAATCACCTACACTTATTCTAACACAAAACGAAAAAGAGGCATCGCCTCTTAATCAATTTCTAAATATTCTTTGATTCTTTGAATCTGATTCAACCCATCCAAATATCCCATGTAGTAAAGATCAGCGAGTTTATCCACATCTCCCTCTACACGCGATACATTTACTGGCTTGCTTGGGGCAATCGTAAAGATTCTTCCCTCATTTTCAAGCCTTACTAATTCATCACACTGTCTATTGTAGTCACTATTCATCGATTCCAACTTCTGTTCTAAAGCTGGATAGCCTGCATACAATCTTTTCGTCATTTTTTGAACCAAAGGATTCGTCTCACTCTTTCGATACTCTCTTTGACGTGTACGAACCACAATGATTTTCTCATAATCATGATCCAACGCCCATTGATACGCTATCTTATCGCTGCAGCCACCATCCAAGTATAAGCCATCCTCAATTTCAACCATTTTTGAAACATAAGGCATGGTTGCACTGGCTTGTACGGCTTTAAAAATATCTTGCGTTTTATTCTTACTAAAATATTCGGGTCTTCCCGTTTTACAATTCGTACATACCGCAATAAAATCACGCGTTGGATTCATAAAACGAGGTGTATTTAATGGATCAAAATATTGAGTTCCTTTCATCAAAAAATCAAATCCAATGATTCCTTTGTTGTTTTTAAAAGCTTCTAAACCAACATATCGAGAATCATGACGATACCCTAAATTAATTCTAGCACTACGACCAATTTGACCAGCCACATAGTTAAATCCGTTTAGTGCCCCTGCACTTGTACCTACTGTACACTGCATATTGATTTCAAACTGCATTAAAGCATCTAATACCCCTGATGTATATAAACCTCGAAAAGCTCCGCCTTCAAGTACAATACATCCTGGAACAATTTTATTTGAAGTATTTCCATTTGGAAGTTTGGATATTCCCGAAAAACGCTTATTATTTTTCTTCATTTTATCCCTCCTTCTTAGCTGAAAATTTTATACTCATTTTTTTAATTTGTCTACTTTTTTTGTTCATCCCAAAGCTTGTCAGCCATTGGCTTCCAGTTTTTTGCATATGGAACCGTCTTTTCCAATAAGTGATCCACATCTTCTGGGGATTCATAATCTGTATTGACTGCTTTACTTTGTTTCACCAATTCTTGAATACGACCAGCGTTTTCTAACATTGGACAAGGTCTTAACATATTTTCATTAAATGGTTGATTATCATGATAAGCCTGGAATAAAGGAGATCTAAGTGCATCGAGTAATGTTGTTTTGTGAATGTTACAGTTCGAATAATGAATAAATACACATGGTTCTACATCGCCCTTGGCATTGATATGAAGATATCTTCTTCCTCCAGCAATACATCCACCAACATATTGCGCATCATTTTGGAAATCCATAGTGAAAATTGGTTTTTCACTTCTGAATTTACGAATTTGATGATAAACATACGCCCTTTGTTCTGGTGTTGGAAGCAATTCTTTTACAGCCCCATTTCCTACTGGCATATAGTGGAAGAACCAGCAGAATAAAGCACCTGCATCAATCATTAAATCAAAGAATTCATCACTTGCGATATCTTTATAATTTACACTTGTATAACAAGTACTAATTCCAAATGGCAATTTGTGTTTCTTTAATAATTCCATGGCACGTTTTACAGAATTGTAACAACCATCACCACGTCTAGAATCATTCGCTGTTTCAAAACCTTCTAAACTAATGGCTGGCACAAAGTTTTTAACTCTCAACATATCCTGACAGAATTCTTCATCAATCAATGTACCATTCGTAAAAGACAAGAAAGCACAATCTGGATGCATTTCACAAATCTTAATCACATCCTTTTTACGTGTTAAAGGTTCTCCACCCGTATAAATATACATGTAAGTTCCTAATTTTTTTCCTTGACGAATAATTGAATCAATATCGTCTAAAGATAAATTTAATTGATGTCCATATTCAGCAGCCCAACAACCTGTACAATGTAAGTTACATGCAGATGTTGGATCTAATAATACGGCCCAAGGAATATTACAATTATATTTTTCTGACAATTCCTCTTGTTTTGTACTACCATTTAAAGACGCATTAAAAATAAAGTTTTTAAATACAGTCTGCCGAACATCTGCATCCAAATCATACAACTTTAAAATGTAGTCATACCAAACACCTTTTTCATCGATTTGTTCACGAATCACTTTACGCTGCGAACCATACCAACCTTCAGGCATAACCTTATCTACTAAATTCATTAATTTAGGAATATTGGTTTCTGGATCCTTCTCCAAATATTTTAATGCCTGATTCATTCCAAACTTTTGAACACTACTCTGTAAAGAACTAAAATTCATAACTCTTCCTCCGGTTTCATTTATAGTTTCATTCTAGTTCTTTAAAAATGAGTTTTTAATAGACAAATTTTCAAATGTGTAAATTTTATGATCTATGGTCATTATTTTTATACCGTTTTGAGATATATATTATATATAATTTATACATTTATGAACCACAGTCATTTTTATACCAAAAAAAGAAGGTGTTTTCACACCCTCTTAGATTTCATTGGCAGCCTTATATCCTGTACGAATAGCGCTTGCGATATCTGCTGTTCTTTCACCACTGCAGTCTCCTACATAAGTGAATGGAACAGTTAACTTACTATCATCAAATACATTCTTTTTAGAGCCTAATGCATTTACAATGGTATCTGCTGCAATTTCAACATTTGTTTCATCTTTTGTATTCACTGCATAGATTACATTATCTTTAATTTCACTAACACGTGTATTCACAAATTTTTGAACATTATGTTTTTCAAAATCAGCTTCCATCAATGGCAATACAGTTTCAGATTCTTGCGCTGCAATCTTATCCATCATTTCAACGATTGAAACTTCTAGACCTTTATTTGCCAAATATTCAGCCGTTTCAGCACCTACTAAACCTCCACCTAAAACAACACATTTACCAGATACTTCTTGACCATTCAAGATATCCCAGCTGGATACAACATTTGAATTTTCTACAGGCATAGGAAGATCCATATTGTGAGCACCAATTGCCAAGATAACATGATCAAATCCATTCAATTCATCCATTGTTGGTTCATGGTTTAATTGAATGTCCACTTTACCAGACAAGAATTTTTCATAGTATTGAACAGAACGTAAGATTTCATCTTTTCTTGGTGGAACTGAAGCAATATTGATTTGTCCACCTAAGCGATCTGATTTTTCAAATACAGTCACTGTATGTCCTCGTTTATAAGCTACACGAGCTGCTTCTAATCCGGCAAGACCAGCACCTACGATTGCGACATTCTTAGTTTCTGTACATGGTTTAATGAAGATTGTTTCTTCATCTCCATTTTCTGCATTTAAAACACAGCTTAAGTAACGACGAGATTGGATGGCATCTACACAACCTTTATTACAGTTCAAGCATTCACGAATGCATTCACCTTTTTCCACTTTATTGGCAATATCTGGATCTGTTAATAAACTTCTTCCATATCCAATGATATCTGCTGTACCATCTTCTAGAATCTTTTCACCAGCTTCAACACTGACAACACGACCCACTGTTGCCACAGGACAAGAAACAACGGCTTTCACTTTTTCACAAGCACCTAAAGTCCAGTTATAAGGAACAGCACCCATAGGAGGAATTGTATCACCCATGTTTCCTGTGTGGTTAGCTTGAGCCACTTGAATCATATCAATGCCTGCTGCATCTAACATTTTTGCGAATTCAACCGCTTCATCTTCCAATAAACCACCTTTACCACGTAAAGATCCATCTGGATTGACTGTAATAATTGGAAGTTTATATTCAACCATCATGGATGGAGCCGCTTCTTTGATGGCTTGTAAAACTTCTAATGCATAACGAGTACGATTTTCTAAGCTACCACCATAATTATCTGTACGATGATTTAATAACTTTGAACATAATGAACCTAATAAACGGTCACCATGAATTTCAATCGCATCAATACCTGCTTTTTGTGCTTTTCTAGCACATTGGGCAATACTATTTTTAATAGCTGTTAATTGTTCAACACTCGCTTCCGTCACAAAGTGCTGCATATCATGATGTAATTTTGCGTATGCACCCTTTGTCAATTCGTCACAAATTTTTTGTTGTTTTTCAGCCTCTTCTACATCATTTGCAGCCTTCGCTTTTGCCGCCAATTGACCAGCAATACCAGCTTCCATGATCATTTTTCCTACACCTTGAACATCATATTCTGGATGGAACAATTGTAAAGCTACTTTACAATCGTATTCATGTAAGGCATCTGCCAATTTTTTATACATTTCAATTTGCGATTCATCATATAGTTTTGGTGTAGGACTTGCCGTACGAACAGGAGCCACATCACCAATAACGATATAAGAACATCCACCTTGTGCAAGTCTTGTATAGAAAGCTAATGAACGAGGCCCAATCGATCCGTCTCTTTCTTCATATCCTGTTGTCAAAGGGGGAAACATAATTCTATTTTTAAAAGTTAAGTTACCAACTTGAATCGGTTGTAATAATTTACTCGTCATATTTTCTCCTAGATATTTTTAGCAATTTCATGCGCATTTGTGATCGCATCTTTTAAAGTTCCTACTTTTTCACAATCCCCAATATAGTGTACATTTTCAGCTTCCACTTCCACTTTCTTAGGCGCATATCCGACAGCGAAAATTAAAGTATCCGCTTCTGTAATTTTGTGTTCAACACCCTCTTTTACGTAAGTAATAGATTCTTCATCCACATTTGTTACTTGTGCATTCAATTCAATACGAACACCTTTCTGCATCAATCTTTGAGTCAATCTTGATTTTGCAGCTCCACCTTCACCAGGCATTAAGTTATTTGTCATTTCTAATAATGTAATCTTACGATTCATTGGGAATAGGTCATTGATTAATGGTGCTAAATAATCCGCTGTTTCACAACCAACACTTCCACCACCTAATACAACAATGTTACGTCCTGGATATTTCTTTCCAGATAATACATCGTCTGCAGTCATCCAATTTTTAAATACTTTAAATGGAGGAATTTCTTTTGGAGTAGCTCCACTTGAACATACGATTTCGTAATCTTTAAATTCATTTTCAAGCATTTCTTTTGTGACTTCTGTATTTAAACGAACTTCAACACCTTCATGATCTAATCGACGAATCATAAATTTAATAACTTTACACAATTCTTGTTTCGCGATTGGAACAGCCGCAAGTCTTAATTGTCCACCAAGTTCATTCGATTTTTCACAAAGAACAACTTCGTGTCCACGTTTTTTAGCAACATATGCTGCTTCCATACCAGCAGGACCACCACCAATAACTAAAACTTTTTTCTTAGTTTCAGCAGGTGCAATTGTATCATCTTCCACGCTTGGATTTACTGTACAAGAAATACGTTTACCCATCATGATACCTGTTAAACAACGACCACATCCAATACATGGACGAATATCGTCTACTTTACCTTCGAATGCTTTATTTGCGAATTCACTGTCACATAAGTTTGGACGTCCAATCATACACATGTCACATTTTTCATTTGCGATTAATTCTTCGGCAATCCATGGTTCATTGATACGAGCTACAGTCGCAACTGGAATATTTACATGCTTTTTAATTTCTTCACTTGAGTGAGCGTGAGGTGCTGGACTTGTACCTGGAGCAGGCATACTTGATCCACGTTTGATTGTGTTACCACCAGATACGTGAATAAAGTCAACTCCGGCTTTTTCTAATTGTTTACAAACATAGATTTGATCATTTAATGTCAATCCACCTTCACTATATTCATCACCACTAATACGAACATCAATAATAAAGTCGTCTCCACAGTATTTACGAACAGATGCGATAACTTCTAAGCATAGACGTAAACGTCCGTCTAGACTTCCTCCATATTCATCCGTACGTTTATTATATAGTGGTGTTAAGAATCCACCTAATAATCCGTGGGCATGAGCACATTGAATTTCAACGCCATCACCACCGGCAATTTGTACACGGTGAGCCGCTTGACCAAATTGGTCAACGATTGTGTGTAATTCTTCAATTGTTGCAGGTCTTGGTGCACTTTGTGCATAGTAAGGACCCACACAACTTGGTGCAATCAATTGAGGTGTTCCTGGAACTGGGAATGCCATATAAGCTGGGTGGAACAATTGTGCTAAGATTTTAGTTCCATATTGGTGTACGCCATCCACCAATTTTTTCCATCCTGGAATAAAACTATCATCATAAATTGACATATCTCCTGGAAGATATACATAAGTTGGTTCTACAGTTACAACTTCAGTAACGATAAGTCCAACTCCACCTTTTGCACGTGCAGAATAGTGTGCTACTAAATCATCTGTAACATATCCTTTATCGGCCATGTTAGTTGAAATAGGTGGCATAAAAATACGGTTTTTTACTGTTGTTTTTCCAATTTCAATTGGTTCAAATAAATGTGGAAAATTATTCATTTTCTAAACTCCTCCTCATAGATTCTTGTTATTTTACTCACAAATAGACGCAAAAAGCCTATCTCTTTTTTTGTACATTATTATGAATTAAAAAATAAAAAGAATGCGCTACAATTATTATAACGCATTTGTTAACATAAAACCATCTATTTAGTTAATTTGTGAACTTTTTTAGTTAGGGATACTTAACAAGTATTTTACCACTTTCTTTGGCACCTTATTTTTATTTTCTTTCTTCAATCAATTTTCCAAACCACTCTACTATAGAAGGGTCTTGATGTGAAAAGAAGGAACTCTCATTTTTATCCAACTTAGAAATTACATCCATATCTTCTTGTGCGAGTTCAAAATCAAAAACATTAAAATTTTCTTTCATACGCTCTAAATGTGTTGATTTAGGAATCACTACAATACCTCGTTGTAAGTGCCAGCGTAAAATGACTTGAGCAACGGTTTTTCCGTATTTGTCACCTATTTCTTTCAATTCAGAAAGCTCAAACATATTTTTTCGTCCTTCACCAAATGGAGCCCAAGCCTCTAATTGTACACCATATTTATCATGCCATTCTTTCGAGAATACTTGTTGGTGATATGGATGAATTTCAATTTGGTTTATCATTGGTTTTATGCGCGTAAAGCTAGCTAGATCTACCATACGATCCGGATAAAAATTTGAGATGCCAATGGCTTTGATTTTCCCCTCATCATACAAATCTTCCAATGCTCTATAAGCTCCATAATAATCTGAAAATGGTTGATGTAAAAGCATTAAATCTATATAATCTGTTTTTAATTTTCTCAATGATTCCAATACCGACTTACGACATTCTTCATACCCATAATGGTCAATCCAGACTTTAGAAGTTAAAAAGATTTCTTCACGACTAACCCCTGATTTAACTATCGCATTTCCAACTTCCTCTTCATTAAAATACGATTGTGCTGTATCAAACAACCGATATCCTACTTTCAAAGCATCTAAAACACATCTTTCACATTCCTCCTTAGTGACTTGATACACACCATATCCTAATTGAGGCATTTTCACACCATTCTCTAATGTTACATAATTCATTGTCATAGTCCTCCTATATATGTTACAATGTAAGTGTATCAACCGGTTGTTACTACCGGTCAAGAACTTTTTTTTAGGAGACTATATGTATACAATGAAACAAGCTTGCGAACTAACCAAGTTATCCTATGAAACACTAAAATTCTATTGTAATGAAGGACTCGTTCCTAATGTAAAACGTGATAAGAACAATCATAGAATCTTTGATGATCGAGATATCGCATGGATCAACAGTCTCAACTGCTTGAAAAACTGTGATATGAGCATTCGAGAAATGAAAGAATATATTGCGTTATGCCTTGAAGGAAAATCCACAATTGTTCAGCGCAAAATCATTCTTGAAGAAAAGCGAAAGTCATTAGTAGAAAAACTAAATAGTGTTCAATCTTCTATTGATTATATTGATTGGAAACAAAACTTCTATGATGATGTTCTATCGGGGAAAACAGAATACTTCAGTAATTTAATTGACACAAAAAGCAACAAGAACTAATCCTGTCGCTTCTTTAACTTTAATACTTCATAATTGATAGTTACAGTCGGATCAAGTTCACCACCATCTCCATTTAAAACTCTCATCACTAAAGTGCAAAAATTCTCGGAAATAAATTTCTAATAAATAAGAAAAGGACTTCAGTTTGATCTGCCTGAAATCCTTACATGTTTTATTTACCATATCTGCGATTTGGTTTGTCATCTGTAAAACGTTTTGATCTACGATCATCATCAAATCTACGTCTTGGCTTATAGTCACCGTCTTTTCGATCATCAAAACGTCTTCTTGGCTTATCATCATCGAAGCGACGTCTTGGCTTGAAGTCTCCATCTTTTTTATCATCAAAACGACGTCTAGGTTTGAAATCTCCATCTCTTCTTGGTTTATAGTCACGATTTTTTCGATCATCAAAACGACGTCTAGGTTTATAGTCATCATTACGAACAAGTAGTGTAACACTTTCTACATGTGGAGTTTGACTAAACATATCAACTGGTTGAATCTTGACAATACGATACTCTTTCTTTAATACGCCTAAATCTTTAGCCAAAGTAGCTGGGTTACAAGATACATAGATCATCGTTTTGATCTTTGATTTTAAAATAGTTTCCTTCATTATATCATCCAAGCCAGAACGAGGCGGATCCACAATCAATGTATCCACTTCTTTTTCTTGCACTAAATGTGCTAAGGCACTACCCGCATCTTCACAAATGAAAGATACATTGTCTGCATGATTTAACATCGCATTTTCATTGGCATTATCAACCGCATCCTGAATGGATTCAACACCAATGATTTCTTCAGCTTTATCTTTCACAAATAAACTGATGGCACCAATACCACTATAGGCTTCAACCGTAGTCTTTGATCTTGGCATCCAATCTTTAACTACATTATAAAGATTCACGGATTGTTTCGTGTTTAACTGGAAGAAAGATCTTGGAAGTAAAGATAATTGAATATCTTCTAATTGAAGATGCATCTTTTCTTCTCCCCAAATAAAACGCATATCCCCAAATACTTCGCGTTTTGTTTCTGTTTTTACACTTTGCCAGATTGAAACAACACCCTCTAATTGAGTTACGTCATGAATAAATTCTTCACTGATATCTTCTTTTCCCGTCACAAATATAATTTGAATCTTAGAATCAAATTCTTTCATCACCAATGTACGATAACCCGTTTTCTTTTTATCATCATACATCTTTAAATGATGCTCATTCATAATTTTTAAAACTTCCTGACGCGTTTGTTCCAACAATTTTGAATGCACATAACATCTTTCCATCTTTTGGAAATGGTTTGTATCACGCTCATACATTCCTGTATATAACTCCCCATATTCTTCACCAAAAGGAAGTTTGCAGCTATTACGATATGATAATGGCTCCGGATTCTTTATGATTGGTAAAATGCGACCATTATAATCCGCATACTTAATCAGCGTCTCTTTTAAATTACCCTCTTTCATCTTGCATTGTGCTGGATACTTTACGTGCATCAAAGCACATCCACCACACTCTTTCCAAATTGGACAAAGTGGGTAGCGACGCTTTGAACTCTGTTCAACTAAACGAGTTAATTCTCCAACTAAATAAGTACCTTCATCACTTTTAATATCAAATTCAATGACTTCATCCGGAATGGCATTTTCAATAAATACTGGCTTTCCTTCATGGAACGCAATTCCCTCACCATTAATTCCCCATTTTTTTACTGTTGTTTTCATATTTTTTATACACAGTTACGACAAACTCAAACGTAACCTCTAACCTTTCTAATTGTTTTACACGATCAAGTCCAACTTGACTCGTTTTATATCGATATGGTGTCATTTCCAGTAAAGACCATACATCATCTACCATCTTTTTTTCCTGAATAATTTCCTGGTTTACCAATTCATATTGTTCTAGTATTTCAGGCATTTCATTTTCGTATGGTGTGTCATACAATACTTCTTTTAATTCAAAACAATGCTTAGGACCCGGACCTACTACGATCCAATATCCATTTTCTTTTAGTATACGATAGATTTCATCTTGACCTAAAGGCACAAAAATACTTGTAACACAATCTATGCTCTCATCTAAAAAAGGCATATCAAATAAACTACCCACAATATATTGCGTATGTTTATCTTGTTTAGACGCATGAAGAATCGCTTCCTTGCTCAAATCAATCCCATAACTATGTTCAAAGTTCGCCCCTATCTCTTTTGTATAGTAACCCTGACCACAGCCAGCATCCAAATAAATAGATCCATTAGCCTTTCCCTTTACATATTGACGCATAAAATCATAATAATCTTTTTCTAAAAAATCTGTACGCGCTTTGACCATTAAAGCGTTGTCCCCATGATTCTTTGTCTGTTTACGTGATAAGTTCACATAACCTTGTTTGGCACAATCAAAAGAATGATTATTTTCGCATCGAAATGTTTTATTTTCTTTTATTAGTTTCTTTTTACACACCGGACATATCAACATAAAAAGATTATAACATAAAAGAAAAAGAGAAGCGCTATATTTCACTTCTCTTAGAATAAATCTTCTTCAACCTTAACTGGATGTACCCAAATATCTTCTGTATTATCTATACAATCTTGTACCATCTTGTCAAAGTCCCATTTTGCCTCATATTTTTCACACTTATCCACACGAGGTTTAGTAACTGGATTCTTTGGTGTAAAAATCGTACAACAATCTTCATAAGGAAGAATACTTGTTTCATATGTTCCAATCTTTTTAGAAAGATCAATAATTTCAACTTTATCCATACAAACAACTGGACGAATAATCGGCATATTTGTGACATCATTGATTGTAAGCATACTCTCTAAAGTTTGACTTGCAACCTGTCCAATCGATTCGCCTGTTGCGATAGCTTGAGCATGTCTTTTCTTAGCTAGGCCTGTCGCAATACGCATCATCATACGACGCATCAATGTGATCGCATAACTTTCATCCGCATTTTGATAGATTGCCAATTGAAGATCTGTAAATGGAACAACATGAACTAAAACATCACCTTGATAACCAGATACAAGTCTAGCTAGTTCCATTACTTTTTCTTGTGCATTTTGTGAAGTATATGGAGGTGAAGCATAGTGAATACATTCTATGTGTACACCACGTTTCATCATTAAATAGCAGGCAACTGGAGAATCAATTCCACCACTTAATAAAACCATGGCCTTTCCTCCAACACCCACTGGATATCCACCCGCACCTTGAATACGATCTGTCATAATGTAGGCTGCATCCTGGTGTACTTCAACAACAATTTTTACATCCGGATTATGAACATCCACTTTCCAGTCACTGTTCTTTAAAATCTTAGTTGCAACCCTACGATTAATATCGTCTGAAATATATGGGAATAATTTATCACTACGCCGTGCAGCTACCTTAAATGTTTTTGGTGTTGTTAAATCTAAAGATTCATAACAAGCATCAATGATTTGATCTAAATCTGGTTCCACTTTAATAGCTAATGAGAAGGAAGATATTCCAAAAACTTTAGCTAAAATATCACTAACCTGCTTAGAATCTTCATCATGAAGATAAATATACATACGGTCGTGCTGTTTTTCAAATTCTAATGTTGGGAATGCTTTTAAAGCCTTACGAACATTGTCATAAAGCGCCTTAATAAAGTTGTTACGGTTTTTTCCTTTTAAACTCAATTCGCCATAACGAATTAAGATATGATTATAACGATAAGCCATAATTCTCTATAATCTCCTTACATGTTTCTATAAAATATTTTGCCTCTTCCAAAGTATTCTCATAAGAAAAAGATAAACGAATTCCATGTGTCGCATCAAATTCCGACTTGTGCATAGCCAATAACACTTCAGAAGCATTCGTATTTTGTGATGAACAAGTACTTTTTGCGGATACACAAATTCCCTTTTGATCCAAAGCGTTCAATAAGACTTCACTTGTGATTTGATCAAATGAAATATTAAGAATATAAGGAATCGCATCTTTTGGCGAATGTACATGCGCACCATTGATTTTAGCTAATTCTTCACGTAAATATTGATTGATTTTTAAAACATGATCATAAGCCTTTGATTGTTCCTCTAAAGCTAAACGAATTGTCTTTGCCAAAACAATATTTGCCGGTGCATTCTCTGTTCCACCACGAAGTCCTTGTTCCTGTTGTCCACCTTGAATGATTGGAACAAGTTGAATCTTCTTTTTCTTCATTAAAATGGCACTACCCTTTAGACCATGAATCTTATGTGCAGAGATCGTAGCCATATCTAGTTTCTCAAAAGGAATATCAATTTTTGAAAAACTCTGTACACAATCTACATGAAATACACAAGTAGGATTTTGGTGTACAATTTTTTCTAATTCTGAAATGGGATTGATGGCACCCATTTCATTATTCACATGCATAACCGATACTAAAATTGTATCTTTACGCATATGAGATTTTAAGCATTCTGGTGTAACAATTCCCTCTTCATTAATTGGAAGAAATTCAACTTCAAATCCAAAACGCTTCAAAAACTCCATCGCATGACGAACACTCGAATGTTCGACGTTGCTTGTGAGTACATGATGACCTCGATGTTCATTGGCCAAGGCATATCCAACAATAGCTAATGTATTGGATTCACTAGCCGCTGAAGTAAAAATAATTTCACTTGGATCTACATGAAGCATAGAAGCAATATTTGATCGACTTTTTTCCATGAGCGAACTTGCCTGGCGACCAGCCGCATGCAAACTATCTGGGTTGCCATAACAAGTTTCTAACATTTGCCCATAAACACGACGAACCTCTGTACGTACAGAGGTTGTCGAAGCATTATCAAAATAAATCATTACTGCACCTGGTTCATGACTGCAGGATCTTTTTGAGCTACTAACTTCTCATAAATTCCTGGGTGCATGTTTTCGATTGCTTGAATCGCAATCTTAAGTGCACGAGTATATTCTCCATTTTGGAAACATAACTCAGCACGAGTTAAATCCGAATCCATTTGTGCATGCGTACTACGGAAACGGTTACCAAACACAATCGCATTTTCTACCATAACGGCAACACCGACTAAATTGTTTGCGTTATTGTATAACTTATATACAAAGTCGATGGCATCCTGCAAATCTGCATTTAATGTTTGTACATCTAATGGTGAGTGATCCAACACTACACGAACACGTTGAATCAAGCGTTCGCCTTCTTTTAAATCTGCAGAAAATTGAGATGAGATACTAGGTAAATGACGTGTTACTGTATTTAAACGTACTTCATTTAAAATCAATTGTAATTTTGTCAATTGTTTTTTAGCACGTGATTCATCACTGCTTGCTCCCACTAACATCTCTTTCATATCCTTGACTTGATCGTGGAATTCATTAACATCTTCTGAAAATTTACGATAACCATGAACTACATCTACGCTAGGACGTTGATTTTGCTTCAATTCTTTTTGAATTTCATCACGACGATTTGATAAATCTTCCATTTGGATTTGTGCCAAAGAGAAGCGGTGTGTCCAATCTTCTAGACCAAAACGATCTTTAATATTGGCATAAAGCGCCATAATTTCCTCAAGTTCCTGACCAATGACATTAACTAGATCTAAATTAGATTGAAGACTTACATGGATTTCATCATAAGCTTCTTTTTCATTCGTTACATCATCTTGTAATGCTAGAATGTGATCTCCAATGATTTCCAAGTTTTCTTGTGCCATTTCAAATTCACCTGCATCCAATTGATCAATTGAACTAGACAAAGCACTTTGAATGGTTGTTAATTTTTCTTCTGGTTCTAAATAAGATAAGTCGATATCTTTTTCCTGTAATTCCTTAATGTGCAAACGAACTTCGTTAATTGCACGAGGCAATACATTTTTGGCCTTTTCATAGAGTCCAGGGAAGGCTGCAATTTTAGAGCTAATCTCATCCACCATTTTTGAGATTTTTTCTTGTTCTTCCTTTGCCTTGTTAAATTCTGAAGCAAACATCCACTCTTCAAAATTAGAGAATTCATTTTCAATTTCCTCTAAGCATGAATCTACATAATTAACAGATCCATAAAATGAAGAACGATTATCTTGATAAACAGTTTTCACATTACGGAAACGTTCTTTTAAAGCATTTGCCGATTCACGAACCTCTGTTTCACGAGCCAAGATGTGATCTAATGACTGAGTAACAATACGAATTCTTTCTTTTGTCTCATCCATCATTGTTTCTAAATCGTCCATAGCTCGCATAGATTTACGAAGACGATGTCTAGAAACATAATCATCTGCTTCATTAAACAAATCATCACAAGCACTTAAGTTTTTTTGACAAGTATCATATTTTGGAGTCAAGCTTTTCACTTTATCCATGATATCATCATTCACTCTTGCGAATGCCGATGCTTTGTTGAATTTGTAGGCCAAGGAATTGTTACGAATTTCATTCATTTCGATTTCAAGATCTGAAAGTCGTTTCGACGCCTTTTTACGTTTGATCATACGCATAATGATCCAAATCAAAATCAAGACTAGAATTGCTATACAAAGATAGATAATTACAGTCACAGAAAGTTGATTTCGAATGAACGCGTATACTGATCGAAAGAAATTCAAAACACTATCCATAGTGGTACCTCCTTGCAAACCATTCTTATTATAGCAAAACTTCAAAATCATTGCATCCTTTTCTTGATTTTATTCATGTTCTTTGATATGATACATAGGCATAAATTGATAGCAGCATACAAAGTTAAAGGATATGCGTTGCAGCCTTATTAAGCGATATGAGTAAGCTAATAGCTGATAGCGGAAAATATCATTGTCAACACAACCTTTAAAGATTTGTACTGTTATTGTTTTGTGGATGATATAAAACAATAGGAGGAAAAATTATGTCAAGAAACACAGGAAGCGTTTGGAAGAAGTCACGCCGTCTTGGATTCTCAGTATTAGAAACTGGTGAAGAATTAACTCGTCGTAACACAATTCCAGGACAACACGGAAATGCTCGTCGTCCAAAATTAACAAACTACGGTATCCAATTACAGGAAAAACAAAGAATTCGTCACACTTACCAATTAAGTGAAAAACAATTCTACAACACTTACTTAAAAGCAAGTAAAAAAGCTGGTTCTGCTGGTGAAAACTTCTTAGTAATGTTGGAATCTCGTTTAGATAACATCGTTTATCGTATGGGATTTGCACGTACTCGTCGTGCTAGCCGTCAGTTAGTAAACCACGGACACGTATTAGTAGATGGTAAGAAAGTAGATATCCCTAGTTTCCAAGTAAAACCAGGACAAGTTATCGAAATTCGTGAACGCGCTAAAAACTTAAGCGTAATCAACGAAGCTTTAGAAGCTGCAACAGCAACTGTTGATTTTGTTGAAGTAAACAAAGATGCTAAGAAAGGTACTTATGTTCGTTACCCAGAACGTAAAGAACTATTCACAGCTCAAGAAATCAACGAATTGTTAGTAGTAGAATTCTACAACCGTTAATCTTAGGCATAGAAAAAGAAAGAAGCGAATTGATCGCTTCTTTCAGATTGTTGACAAAAGCCTATACCTTTTCGTAAGGACATAGGCTTTTTATTGT
>ENA-OPTB01001004-OPTB01001004.1-human-gut-metagenome-genome-assembly--contig:-NODE-1004-length-23909-cov-4.325522_pt1 | contig 23909 bp, 21 predicted proteins | sample MGYA00241810_ERZ501911 | MGnify/ENA primary metagenome ERZ501911 (study PRJEB25962, sample SAMEA2042304) | human gut metagenome | biome: human gut; feature: human-associated habitat; material: faeces... | reverse complement strand
TTACGAACATAGACCGATATATTGCCTGCGCCTGCTGCTCTAAATTTTCATTTATCGCAGTATTCAGTTCTATCTTATTGTCTAATGATAGCATAACACTTGCAATCTGCTTTTGCGTATCAATATCGGGCAAATCAACCTCAATGTTTCTGAAATTCTTTAGAGGTTGTGACAATGCAGGAACACCTGTTTGATTGGCAAAAGAAAGAATCTTGTGCTGTCCCTCACGAGAATGAAAATAATATACCAAGTAAGGAACAAAAACTCTCTCAGTATCAAATGACACCCTGAATTGTCTTTGAGAGCAAAGGTATTCCTCAAACATTGAGTTTTCGGGTATATACGCTATTTGTCCTAAAGTTCCGCTTATCGTAACAATAACGTCATTTCTTTTGGCAATAGACCTATGGAGCGACCTTGCCTTTTCTTCTGTAACAAATTTAGTGACATTATCTGTTACCTTAAACCCTTTCAGGTTAGCACCATCAATTATTGGGAAGCCGTAATCCACAAAACAGGATACTTTCAGATTCGAGCCGAACGGTCCTGCTGCTATATCTGTAATTACGCTTTCCAATTTTATTGTTTCAGTGTACATCATTACACCGTCCTATCCAATATATTTCCTATGCGCCAGCTTCACATTGCTCTGCTTCACCATCGCATATTGTAGTGTAGTATCAATTCTTTGATGACCGAGCAACCTTTGAAGCTGTTCGATCGGCATACCCTTGTCGATAGCCATAGTCGCAAGCGTCCGCCTGAATTTGTGAGGGTGTACCTTGTTTATACCGAGTTTTCGCCCCATTTCACGCAATCGCAACTCTATCGCACCAATCGTCAACCGCTTATGGGGAGATCGGAGCGACACGAACAGGGCAGGATCGCTGTCCGTCCGTGAAGCAAGATAACTCTGCAAATGGAGCTTTGTACGGGCATCAAAGTATACCATACGCTCCTTATCGCCCTTGCCGACCACCACACACTCACGTTCATTGAAATCAATGTCGCTGCGGTTCAGCAAGACCATTTCACCGACACGCATACCCGTAGAAGCGAGCATATCAATCATCGCTAAATCCCGCGATTCTACGCAGTTATCACGCATTAGCTCAAGGTTCTCGTCCGTGTAGGTTTCCTTGATAGTCTTACTTGTCTTAACCTTGTGAATACGCCGAACGGGACTTTTGATGATATAGTCCTCGTCCTCCAGCCAAGAGAAGAAGCTCGACAGGATACGGCGGATATTATCCATAGTGACCTTGCTGGACTTCTTTTCAGACTGATAGTCGGTCAGATAAGCCCTCAGATTGTCCGTTGTGATATGCTTGATACCCTTGCCGATACCGTCAAGAGCCGCCGTGATCGTCTTGCGGTAGTAGCTCAGTGACTTCTCCGAACACCCCTCTATCCGCTTTGCAGAAAGAAATTCCTCTAAAATCTCCGTATTGTCGGGTGCTTTGTCGGCATCAGCCACAGCCGTGAACGACACGCCCTTGAAAGCCTGCACAAGAACCTCATGCAAGGCTTGAAGTTGTGCATTATCAAGCTTTTTCAGCATTGCCTGCTCGATAGTGGTGATAAGCGTAGTTTTCATTGTTGGTACTCCTTTCAAAGTACCAACATCCTACAACCATGTGTTCATATTATATGATGTCCTTTAACGAAGCGATTAAAGCTGTTATACTTGCTGCCATTGCTGTTAATGTAACTATAAATGCAGTAATCTTCTCTATAATTTTCTTTGCGTTTTTATATTTGCTCTCAACATTAGAATTAATAAGAAACGATATTAGTTTTTCACTTAGCAGATATAGTGACCTCACAAAGTTAATCAACAAATATGATAGATAAGTTAAAACTAAAAGAACTCCACCCGCAGCAAGAATTTCTTTCCACCATACAGAACCATCAGCATAGTTTACATATACTTTTAAGGAGGCATATGCAATAAAAAGCGAAACTATCAACAAAACAAAATGAAATGATAATGTTTGATAGAATTTTTCCTTCTTTTTTGAATCAATAAATGGGAAAAGAAAATATGAGGATATGATAGCCAGCTCTCCCATAATCGCCCTGATTTCAATTGTTTGAGATTTACTCTGGCTAAATAATAGCAAAAGAATTCCTGACAAAAACAATGCTAAATCAAAGCTATAGTATATTTTTTTCTTTAAATCCATATTGTTTATCCTAACATAAATGAAAATTTACGCTTGCAAGCCGCCTAAATCTGCACCGCCGACACGTCGATCTCGCCGTTCATCAGCTTTGGCAGGAGCGTGTCACGGAGAGCAGCAAGGCGAGCAGATTGACGAGTATTATCTTCAATCGCTCTATACAACGGAGCTACAAGCCCCTCAAATTCAGCTAATCTATCAGCAGACGGTATTCTTAACTCCATAGAATTAAGAATATCTGTAGTCATGCTCGGAACAGCAGAGCCAGCGTTAAGCGAAGCAAGGTCTTTGCTCTTTACGAAATGGAAAACGAATTTTGCAACATTAGGCTGCTTCATTTCAGTATAGAACATTGTATCAACAGACCAGAACGGTTCATTGACATACATTACGTTATTCAGGCTGCCTTTTCGTGGTATCAGAACGGACTCTTTATCATACAGAGGTCTTTCGACATATCGCATTATACCACCGGAGCCGTAGACGGGATATACTCCGTCATTCAGCTTTTTGTGGTCTTTTCCATATTTAACTGTAATAAGCTCAGAAAGCAGCCCCATTCTATCACTATCGTGGTGCAGGGTTACGAACATAGACCGATATATTGCCTGCGCCTGCTGCTCTAAATTTTCATTTATGTTAGGAGGGATATTGTGAAGATACAGCTTGATCCGCAACTTTGCGTGAAGCTGCGTGAAAAAATCAATGAACACCATAACTTTACTTATGAGAAAACTGCTGATTTTAAGTTCCCGAACAGTAGGAACGAAGTAACAGCAGGAGCTTATAATTGCATCTGTGCTACGCTTGATCGTATTAATGACTTGGTTGAGCATTGCAATAGTATCGAAATAGAGGGACAATTCGGACTTTGTGATTTCTTAAATTATACTCAAAGCCTTATAGAATGTATTACTATTATAGGCAAGGTCTATAAGGTAGCTCCGCTTTATAAAGGAACTGACAAGACCGATACTACTGTTTTTCATCAGGCTGGTCTGAACAATGACGGAAATGATGAAAAATATTTTACATATCTACGCTCTTTATGTTCCGTTCACCCTGTTGAAACAAGCCGGCATAAGGAATATCAAGGCGATCAAGCGGAATGGTGTCCGTATATTCTTTCGGGTAAAAGCTCTATGCTCGTTTGTTTCCCGAACGTATATCCTGATTTGCCTGATTTGCAGGATGCTGATTTTGTAGTTACAGTATATCGTAATGATTTGAAGCTCTGTAAATATGTACCTATCCACGTTAAAGAGATTATCGCTTATGTTCAGAAAAGGTATCAGCATATAAATCAGATCATAAAAGCTGTAACCAATTATAATCAGGAGCTTATTGATAATTTCAAGAAGAAGCCTATCCCTGAATCAGAAGCCTTTACCGATTATGTTTCATACCTTAACAGCCTTCAGAATGCTATCACTGAGCGATGTGGAGAAAATCACGCTGATAAGACTAAAGAATGGATTTGCATTATAAAGGCGCATTTTGAAAATGACGAAATGCAAGAAAAACTGCTTGCATATCAGGAAGCCCTCAAAACAGGAATATCTTCTGTTCATCAGCATTCACAGCAAATGGGCATTGACTACTATTTTGAGGAAGAACCTATATCATACGATACAAGGTTTGTAAAAAGTGGCTATGCACTTGAAAAGTTAGGATATCTTCAAGAAGATTTTTGGAGATTATCATTTGATGAAGCAATCAAACTTGCTGAAAGCGGTGGAGAGCCTTTCTGCAATGAACGCATAGATACTATGTTAAGTATCATCTCAGATGCCCGTATGAATGGTGCTGACGAGAAAGATTTAATGGATATAGCAAGAGAAATAGATCACCGATACACAACAACTAACTCTGAATGGGCAAGAATACAGTTAAAGATAATCGAGCCGTATTTCGATAATGTAGTAGAATTTGACTATCACTTGAACGATTGGTATCTGCATTTACAAGTTGAGATAGCCTTTTGGTTGATCTCTCAAAGGAGCTGATAGAATATGCCCTACACCGAAGAAAAATACGAAAACGCTATTATACAGCTATTCGAGGAAATGGGATACACCCACGCCTACGGTCCGGCGGTTGACCGTGACTATCGGATTCCGCTGTATATGGACGAGCTGACGGCAGCACTCTATCGTCTTAATCCTACGCTCCCTGATGATGCGATCAGCGATGCGCTCTTTAAGCTCCGGAACTTTGAAAACGGCGAACTGGTGCAGAAAAACGCTGTATTCATGGACTATCTGCAAAACGGCATTGAAGTCCGCTACACCGACAAAGGCGAGGAACGCTCTGCAATCTGCTACCTTGTGGACTACTCAAACACGGACAGCAACTCCTTTATCGTGGCAAATCAGTGGACTTTCATCGAGAATGACGAGAAGCGCCCCGATGTTCTGCTGTTCATCAACGGTCTGCCCGTGGTGCTGATGGAGCTGAAATCTCCCTCCCGTGAGGAAACGGACGCTTCCGAAGCCTATACGCAGATCAGAAACTATATGCACTCCATTCCGTCAATGTTCATCTACAACGCTATCTGCGTTATGAGTGACCTTTCGGAGAACCGAGCAGGCACGATCACTTCGGGCGAGGATCGCTATATGGAGTGGAAAACAAAGGACGGCAGCTATGAAAATACGCAGTTTGCTCAGTTTGACACATTCTTTGAGGGTATCTTCACGAAAGACCGTCTGCTTGATATTCTGAAAAACTTTATCCTGTTTTCCAATGAGGGCTTGCAGAGCTACAAGATACTTGCAGGCTATCATCAGTATTTCGCCGTTCGCAAGGCTATCGAATCCACAAAGAAAGCTACTGTCACCGACGGTAAAGGCGGTGTGTTCTGGCATACGCAGGGTTCGGGAAAGTCGCTGTCAATGGTGTTCTATGCCCATTTGCTCCAATCTGCCCTTGAAAGCCCGACTATCGTTGTTATCACGGATAGAAACGATCTTGACGATCAGCTCTATTCGCAGTTTGCGAAGTGCAAGGCTTTCCTCCGTCAAGAGCCTGTCCACGCAGAGAGCCGTGAACACCTGAAAACGCTCCTCGACGGTCGCAAGGCTAACGGCATTATCTTCACAACGATGCAGAAGTTTGAGGAATCCGGCGAACCACTGTCTGAGCGCAGAAACATCATCGTTATGGCGGATGAGGCACACAGAGGACAGTATGGTCTGACCGAGAAAATCAAAATGACACAAAATGAGGATGGAGAGCTTGTTGCAAAAAAGGTAATCGGTACTGCTCGTATTATCCGTGATACGCTGCCAAACGCGACATATATCGGCTTTACAGGCACCCCAATCTCACTTGAGGACAGAAATACCCGTGAGGTGTTCGGTGATTATATCGACATCTATGATATGACGCAAGCTGTCGAGGACGGTGCTACACGTCCTGTCTATTATGAAAGCCGTGTTATGAAGCTGAAACTCGACGAAAACACACTGCGGCTTATCGACACGGAATATGACATCATGGCTCAGAATGCTGATGCTGATGTCATTGAGCGCAGCAAGCGAGAGCTGGGACAGATGGAAGCTATCCTCGGTCATGAAGATACCATTGCCTCGCTTGTTGACGATATACTGGATCATTATGAGAATTACCGTGAGAATCTCCTGACTGGTAAGGCTATGATCGTAGCATATTCCAGAGCGATTGCCATGAAGATTTACAAACGCATTCTCGAAGTGCGTCCCGGGTGGGAAGAAAAAGTTGCCGTTGTCATGACAGGATCGAATAAAGATCCGGAGGAATGGCATAACATCATCGGCAACAAGCATCATAAAGAGGAACTCGCACGAGAATTCAAAGATAACGATAGCCCGCTTAAGATCGCTATCGTTGTCGATATGTGGCTAACCGGATTCGATGTTCCGTCTCTTGCTACAATGTATGTCTACAAGCCCATGATGGGTTATAATCTGATGCAGGCAATTGCGCGTGTCAACCGTGTATTCCGTGATAAGGAAGGCGGTCTGGTAGTCGATTATGTCGGCATCGCATCTGCATTGAAGCAGGCAATGAACGATTACACAGTCCGTGACAAGAAGAACTACGGTAATACTGACATTGAAAAGGTAGCATATCCGAAGTTTCAGGAGAAGCTTTCCATTTGTCGTGATCTGCTGCATGAATATGATTACTCAGCCTTTTTCGGCGGTAATGAACTGACAGCCGGAAGAACGATCACAGGTGCTGTGAACTTCCTTATGGACAGAAGCAGGGAAAGAGACCGGGAAAGCTACACTAAAGAAGCATTGTTGTTGAAGCAGGCGCTATCCCTTTGTTCTTCCATTGCAGAACAATCTGAACGTGACGAGGCGGCTTTCTTTGAGGCGGTTCGTGTATTGCTGATGCGAATTCTTAATCAGGGCAGCGGAAAAAAGCTCTCGCTCCCGGAAATCAATGCGAAAATCAATGAGTTACTGAAGCAGAGCGTCAAGAGTGATGGCGTTATCAATCTGTTCTCGGACAAGGAGCAGGATTTCTCGCTGTTCGATCCGCAGTTCTTGGAAGAAATCTCGAAGATGAAAGAGAAGAACCTTGCAGTCGAGCTGTTGAAACGCTTGATTGCTGAGCAGGTTCATATCTATCGTCGCACCAACCTCGTAAAATCTGAGAAGTTCAGCGAGATCATGCAAAGTGCCATGAATCGCTATTTGAACGGTATGCTGACCAACGAAGAAGTTATACAGGAAATGCTTGCTCTTGCAAAGCAGATACGTGAGGCAAAAGAAGCGGGCGAAAAGCTCGGTTTAACCGCTGATGAGCTTGCATTCTATGATGCACTGACCAAGCCGCAGGCGATTAAGGATTTTTATGAAAATGAAGAGCTTATCGCTATTACTAAGGAACTTGCCGAAACGCTGCGCCGCAATCGGACTATCGACTGGCAAAAGCGAGATAGCGCACGGGCAAAAATGCGCATGATGATAAAAAAGCTGCTGAAGAGCCATCGCTATCCTCCGGAAGGAATGGACGATGCTGTTCAGACAGTTATGTCGCAGTGCGAGCTCTGGACTGACAATAATGATATGGAATGATCGTAGGAGGATTTTATAATGGATGCCAGAAAAGGAAATATCTACGAAATACTAAACGGAAACAAACAATTTCTTATTCCAGTCTATCAACGCTATTATAGCTGGGATATTGATCAGTGTAAACGCCTTTGGAATGATATCGTTGAAATGCAGAAAAAAGGTAAATCAGGTCATTTTGTAGGCTCCATTGTGAATATAGCAGAGCAAGCCATGCCTACAGGTGTCCAGAAATTCATGATTATTGATGGACAACAGCGCACCACAACATTAACGCTGCTTCTGTTGGCATTGAGAGATTATGCTATAGCAAACCCAGCAGATACAACTATCAATGCTAAACGCATCGATAATATGCTGCTGAAGAATGAATATGAATCCGGCGATGAGAGATACAAACTCCTGCTTACCGAAACAGATCGAGATATTCTCATCAGCTTGATAGAAAGTAAGCCTATTGCTGATGGAACAAAATCTAAGCTGCTTGATAATTATAAGTATTTTGTCGGTAAGATTGCTGATCAAGAACTTTCTCCCGCTGAAATATATGAATCAATAGGCAAGCTACAGATTGTCAATATCACATTGGATCGTACTATGGATGACGCACAGGCTATCTTCGAGAGCTTGAATTCGACAGGTAAAGAGTTGTCTGAGTCTGATCTGATCCGCAACTATGTGCTTATGGGATTAGAGCCGACAGAGCAAACGTATGTTTATGAGCATATGTGGCGACCGATGGAGTTGATGTTCTCATATGAAACGCAAGACACCTTAATGGACAAGTTCTTCCGCGACTACTTAACAATGAAGTTAACACGCATCCCTAAGCAAGGGCGTGTGTATGATGAATTTAAACTTTATCATCTTAACTGCGAATTCAGTACAATCCGCGAGCTTTGCCAAGACTTATTGACTTATGCCAAGTATTATACAGATATAGTGTTTGCGCGTAGCAGTAATCCGGTTCTCAAAGGACTTTACTCTGACATCAATGACTTGCGCATGGAAGTATCCTATCCGTTCCTGATAAAGGTTCATAATGATTATGCTGAACACATTATCACAGAAGACGAACTGCTTGAAATACTACGACTTTGCATCAGCTATGTATTCCGAAGAAGTATATGCGGTATTCCAACAAATTCTCTCAATAAAACCTTTGCTACCCTTCGTAACGAAATACGTCAGGACGATTATCTGAATTCTATCAAAGCTTTCTTCATCCTGCGTGATGACTACAAGGAATTCCCGAACGACGAAAAGTTTGTAGCTGCATTCATTTCGAGGGATACATACAATATGCGTTCACGTAACTTTATTCTCAGCCACTTGGAGAACTTTGAAAACAAGTCTATAATAGTTGTTGAGAATTATACAATTGAGCATATTATGCCGCAGAATAAGAATCTGTCTATCGAATGGCAAACGATGCTCGGAGCAAATTGGAGAGAGATTCAAAAGACATACCTCCACACAATTGGAAACCTGACTTTAACTTGCTACAATTCGGAAATGAGTGATCACTCATTTCTTACGAAAATAGACATGGAAGGCGGTTTCAAAGAAAGTGCTCTTAGGTTAAATGGCTTTGTTGTTAAACAGACAGAATGGACTGAAAGCACTATTAAGACACGAGCAAAGTTGTTGGCTGAGAAAGCTAAAAAGATATGGGCATTCCCTAAAATGACAGATGCTGAACTTGCTCCGTATCGCACCAATGAAAAACCTGCTGAACGCTATTCTCTGGATTCATATGATATAAATGTTTTGACCAAGACCTTGTTTGATGTCCTTGACCGCCGTATTCAGAATCTTTCTCCTGCCGTCAAAAGAGAATTCAAGAAACTATATGTCGCTTATAAACTGGATACGAACTTTGTTGATATTGTGTTCCAGAAACAAAGACTACGCATTTCTGTAAATATGAAGTATTCGGAAGTTTCTGATCCCAACGGAATCTGTAAGGACATCACCGGGCTTGGACGCTGGGGCAATGGAGATGTAGAACTTTTTATGGAGCATACATCAGATGTGGATCGAGTGATGGAGATTATTGAGCAGTCTTACAAACTTCAAGCAGACGAATAAAAATCGTAATGTAGGGAGTGATTAAATGACAGAACAGAAGATAATCGACCGTGACACCTACCGTGCGATAAAGAAAATGAGCCGTGAGGAGCTTCAAGCCTTCCTGATGCGCTACGCTGACGGACTGCTGGAGAAAGACGGCAAGTCCATCGACCTCCGAGAGGTTGAGAAAGACCTCCGGCAGATCAAGAGTATCTGCGATAAGTGCGTCGAAGAAATCATGGCAGTATTTGAAAAGCATCTGGGCGTTTGAGAGAAAAAGAAAGCCCTCGTTGCGTTACGAGGGCTTTCTGTAGTTGTATTATTACGGATGGAAGACGCTGCCGTTGTTAACGGAACCGTAATGGAAGTGAGCTTGGTTTTTCCTGTAATTAAGTTTTTACTTAAAAATAATAGTAAAGACGTAGCTTTCACAGATAATGACACATAACAGCTTCAAATACACGTTGGCTTTCCCCTCTCGTATTATCCAGCAGTTTCTCATTGAAAAATGGAATAGATTGCAAATGATACCCCATCTTTATTATTATACCTCCGCAAAATCCAGATTTTTGGGCACATTTCTGCGTGCGGATTTTGAGCGAAAACAGCCTACTAAACAGTATCCGAAGCATAGTTAAGGATAAAGGTAATCATTTTCAACGTGTCGTGGCATGTTGAGTGCGTAGTATTGATGTCAAGGAATGAAGGCTGAAAAGCCCGATTTTACGCACTTTTTCGGCTGACAGTAATTTGACGCATCCGAGATAAACGTCGTTTTTTCTGTATTCGGAAAGCAATCTAACGGCAAATCAGACACTTGGAACAGATACACGCACTTACGAAATTATGTCGATTAGATGTTTTTCGAGGGTTGAATGAGCCGATTGGTTGTCAGGGAGAAAACGACGTAAAATCGCAGAAAACCACACTGTCAGGAATGTCGGAATTTTGGACAGGGGGTGAATGAGTGGAAATACTGCCACACAGAAAGGAGCGATGACGGTGAATGAGAAAATGCTGCTGGTCGAAAAATATCATCTGATACATGAAAACAACGCATGGTATTCTGACCGTGAAAACTCCCACAAGCATCTTATTTTCAAGGATGCATTTTTTGAAAGAACGGATGTGATCGGTCTGCTGTTTCGCATCAATAAGCTATGTATGGCAAAGGTCAAGTATTTCCGCACGAATATTGACCACTTTGAGCCGCTGAAATACGACTACAAAAAGGGCTTTGTCACAGTTCCACTGTGGGATTCTGATTTTCTGCGTCATCGTGCATCCGGATATATTCTCGATTATCGCTATTTGCAGACAATCACTGTGTATGATGACTTTGTTGCACTGTGCAGTGAATTGGAGGCATTTGAATCATAAAACAAAAAATCCCCCTCACGCTGCGCAATGGCATGGAGATTGAAGTGTAAATATATTTTTAGGGGCTGTGGACAGACTCTCATGAGTTATCATCCACAGCCCCTGTTTTTGTTTTTTGTTTTACGATGCAACCAGCAACTTTCTGTGAGGACAGATTTGCAGCCTGACGGCTGTTAAGGGTTCCGCCTTCAAACTCCCGAGGTTTATATACCTTAGGAATATCTGGTGAAGCAGTGACGCCCCGTGTTGTTGTTCCTTCATGGTAAATGCTCTGTCTTCCTTCTATTTATTGCATTCTTTTTTCTATTAAATCAGACAAGATGACTTGAAAACGTCCTTAAACTGTGCTATAATAAAAACAAATGATGAATCAAATGCAATGATAAACGGAGGAAATATCTTATGAAACCAAACAGTCCAATCATGCGTTATCTTTTGCGAAACAATTTGGTGGATGATTTTGTACTCTATGGCGTTTACATGCGATATGTCGCAGGGCTTTCTTTTTTTAATTCAGCCACGTTGATGGTACAAAGGCGGGGCGTGGGCTATGCTGCAACGGAAACCACGTGGCTAAAACGTTTTGGGAGGGTAATTAAGCCGGGTGCGAATCCGCTTATTATTATGAAGCCCTTTGCTCCGCTGGATCTTTTCTACGAAGCCTGCGATACATACAGCCCTGATGGGGAGTCGCTTCCCGAATGGATTGCAGAAAAACTCGCCAATGTTCCGCCTGTTCCAACGAAGCCGTTTGCATTCGATCACGCCGCTGCTGTACAAGTGCTCAACAATCACGGCGTTTACTATGACGAACGAGAAATGGGGGAGCGGGCTGGCGGAACAATAGAATACACGGAAACCCCTATTTTGATAAATGTATATTACAAAAAGAACTTGGAGTATATACAAACCCATTATGCGATGGTTGTGAATGCCAAGAAATCACCGGAGGAAAAAGCAGCTGCAATCTTCCACGAGATCGGGCACCTGCTTTGCGGTCATTTGCCGCAGGATGAGGAATTGAAAAAGATCGATTGGCTCAAGCTGTCAATTCCGAAACGTGATATTTCAAATCTTTCCCTTGCACAAAAGGAATATGAAGCAGAAACTGCGTGCATGTTAATCATGAACGGGCTTGGTTACGAATATGACCGTTCAGAGTATCTGGATGGCTATCTAGTGGATGGCAGACCACCGGAATATGATCTGGGTATGTCCATAGCCGCTGCGGATCAGTTCCTGAGCTGGATGTAGAATAATGCCCGATGAAGACACTTTAGGCAACACCGCACAGAGATTGTGCGGCAAATTCGTCAGCAGATGCTGTGCAAAGCCGCCGGGCTTGCTTTGTGCGGTGTTGCCTTAACACTGCTTTTCTGCAGCTTAGTTTTCAACACCTCAACTTTGGCTATTTTGCCGATTGATTTTTCTTAGCAGGTTTCTATTAATAGAAGGGCAAAAAAGATGATGTCTTGTGCATTATGGGCGATGGGAGAAAGAGAAGTTTTGGTTAAAGCATAACCGTATAAGTTTTTACGGTGTGTGAAAAGCCATTAGAAAAGGGGGTAAGGATGCGCATGTAGCACATATCTGGACAAATATGAACACTTGTCAACCGTCACATGAATATGCATTATTTCTTTTATTGCGGCTTGGAAATGAGTGCGTGTAATCCATAGCTGGTTTGCCATGGATTTACCGACGATATTTATCGTAACAGGGAGGTATTTAATGAATTTAAAAAAACGTTGTTCTACTCTTTTGGTATGTGCTGTCACCCTGGCATCTTTGGCAATTGCAAATCTTCCTAGTCTGACAGTATCCGCACAAGAGCCTACCGAAATCGTGTCAAAACGAACGGCATATGAAAAGCATTATGATAATCATGATGGAACAACAACGGCTCTTATCCACAGCACCCCACTCCATTATCTGGATGATGGAGAATGGCGTGATATAAACAACACCTTGATGCCAGGACAAGACAATAATTACGTTAATACAAGCAATTCCATGAAAGTTTCTTTACCCAAATCAACACAGCTAAAGACATACAGCGATAATCAAACAAACGGCATGTTTCAAATGAACTATAATGGATACACCCTTTCATGGGTGATGATGGATATCAGTTCAGAGTATTCGGCTATAAAAAATATTCCTGAGCCTTGTATCTTGAATGAACAAAAGTATTCTATATCCTTAAAAAACAGAAATGTAGGACATAAAGTAAAGGACAGCATAGGTGAATTGACTTCAAGTGCTATGTATCAATCAGTATATCCATACGTTGATGTAAAGCTAGATATTATGGCGCAAACTGTAAAAGAAACACTAATATTAAATAATCCAAAGGCTCATTCTGCTGAATTTAGTTATTTTATTGCCGCAAAAGGATTAACTGCAAGGTTGATCGAGGATAATATGGTCATCTTTGTGAATAAAGATGAAGAAACGGTTTTTACTATTCCGCCTGTCTACATGTTTGATTCTTCTGAGACAGAGGAGATTTGCTTTAATATTGACACCAAAATAGTATCCTATAACGATGGTTATCTTTTGACTTATTTACCTGATCAGAATTGGATTCACAGTGACGAGAGGGTATTTCCTGTTATGCTTGACCCAACTATCATAACTACAATCAAAACTGCATCTGATTCAGCATATATATCTGAGGAAAACCCGAATGTTCGTTATACGGATAATTTTCTGAAAATAGGTGGCAGTTATGGTAATCGATTTGAATCATTTATTTCTTTTCCGGTGAATTATGCTAACTTCAGCAATACTGCAGAAATAAAAGAAGCAACATGTAGCCTTATGTTCCTATCACATAGTAGACCTGAATCTGGTACAGGAGATATGCCTAGAATTGACGTGGGATTGATTCAAGAACCACCTATAGCCCAAATTTGGAGTCAAGCTGCAGTTGACACTATTTCTCACGCTGACTTATCTTCATTCACTCTGGATGAAAACCAGATCGGATTACAAGAATTTGATCTAACTAAGCATACTCAGCTCTGGCTGAATTATGCCCAAACCGGGCATCAAACCGGATGTCCTGATTTCGGATTTAAGTTGCTAAGCCACAACAATGGGAACAACTATCGAGTTTTAAGAGCATACTCTACACGTTTGCCACTTTATGCACCATATTTAGAAATTCGATATACTACCAGTTCGCCCTATACATTTGATTATGCGCCTGCAAAATACAATACTATAACAGCAACCTCTACATCATCAGAAATTTTAAACTTTCAAAAACGCATGAATTGTTATGCATATGCACTACAAGTATATTATAAAGACTCTGTTAATTCTAATGCAGCCTATAAACTACTTCCTGGAGAATTCTCCATCAGTGCACAAAACCGTTTTCAACAATATAGTGATCTGGTAGATGAATATAATTATTACCAAGGCCTAAATTACTATGATGCACAAGCCCAGTCGAAATTAAACCTGTTCTTTGATTTCGTAGAACAACAAATGTACGGGGATGCTGTCGCTTTAAATTTTGATATAAATAGATTTGGAACGACAAATATTTTTTCAATGCCGATGAATTATGATGAAAATAGCGAAAGAATTATTGCCGCAATTGTTTATTACAAGTACAACGAGTATTCTGCGAATACCCTAGATTTCCATTATTACGTCAGACATGGGAATGGATCGTGTAAACAAGTGGGGCATAGTATCGATTGTAGCACATGGTCTCACAAAAGAGGAACTGGGCCCATTGAAAATGCAAATAACACCTTATGCGATGAAACTATTTCAACCAAAGCATTGTCATTAATTCCGGTTGGGGATTACGGGACAATGTGTGATCAAGTTCGTTATTATACTATAACAAAGGATGCTTTTTTATATAATTCATGGCACGGTAATGGTCATGCATCAACAAGTACCGGCACACCATATCGTCCACAATAAAGGAGGGCACACATGAAAAAAAATGTACTTGCATTGCTTTCTGCCGCAATCCTTACTCTGCAGGCTGCGTCTTTGCCTGCCTCCGCCTTCTATGGAAATTCTCTGGCGGAACTTGTACAGCCATCCAACTATGATCAGCCTGTGGACACGGATCTGTGGGAAAAATTCCTCAAATATGATCTGTGTATCACGGACTATGCAGCCCTGTCCGAATCCCAACAAGCTCTGTGCCGTTTTATCTTTGAAACAGAGCGGTCGGCAAAGGATACGATTCTCTGCGCAAGAGCACGGGCCATCCTGATGGGGTGCAGTCCGGTGGAGTGCTTTTCTGCTGACGATATTGACGCTGCGTTGACTGGCATTTCTTCGCTTTATGATCTCAACGGCAGGATCTACTCTCTGATCTACCCCAACAGCCGGAACCGACTCTTTGCGGATGTCCAGCACATTGACGGGGATATGTGCGTGGATGAATACTGGCTGGATGATGCAGGCATGCAGCGCATTCTGGTACGATATCCTGCCCCGTACAGTGGAAATCCGGAGAATCTCTGTGCCTTTGACCTATGCAGCTATGAGGAAAAAACCAGTCAGTGGACTTGTGAAGCGTTAGATCCGCCGGATGATGCGCAGCCGCAGATGCTTTCCTTTGACGGAGCCAAATACAAACTCCTGGCGGATGGTACAGCAGAATTGATCCGCACAGACGTAGTCTGTGACAGCTTTTCCGTTCCGGATACGGTGGAAGGCTATGCGGTTACGGGCATTGGCGCCCGGGCGTTTCAAAATTCCGGGCTTCGGGAGATCCGGCTTCCCAAAGGACTGCGTTACATAGATACCTATGCCTTTGGAGGCTGTAAGAACCTTACCAAGCTGGATTTCCCCTCGGATCTGGAGTATATCGGCGTTGGAGCATTTGCCATGAGTGGACTGCGCCAACTGAAAATTTCCTGTCCCAATGCAGTCATTGACAAAAGGGCTTTCCTTGCTGTGGGCGTCGCCAACTGCACGTTGAATGTGAAGTATATCGGAGCGGAGGCATTTTCCTATTGTGATGGGCTGGAACAAGTTTCACTTGGAGGAAACCTGCAAGAAATCGGAGCAAAGGCATTTTTCCGCTGTGCGTCTTTGACCGGGATTTCATTCCCGGATTCTTTGCAGGTGATCGGTCAGGATGCCTTTTTGCATACGGGGCTGAAAGCTGCTGCATTGCCGGATTCTGTTGCAGCATTGGGCAGATTTTCATTAGACCGGGGCAAGATCTGCGGGTCAGATCTGGATCTGCCTGCTGTGGATCCCTTGACGGCAGATGCCATCCATGTCTTTGATGACGCCTGCATACTTTACGCCGATCCGGATACAGAAGCCCAGCGCTATGCGCGGGAGTATGCCCATCCGTTCACAGAACTGACCACCATTCCGGGGGACGTGGACAGTGACGGCGTATTGACCGTTGCAGACATACTATGCATGCAGCGGTATCTGGTCAGTCGGGATCTAACCCTGATCAACCGGCAAATGGCGGACTGGAACCAGGACGGTGTTATCAATGCAGCGGATCTTGCACTTTTGAAGCGTACATTGATGCGTTGAAAAATTGACATTATATACATGTGACTTAGAAAAAAGAAGAAGTCAAGGAGCACCATCACCTCCGATTTCCTATTATACGCCCCGGCTTCTGTTGCTCATATCTCAGGGAGCTTCGGAAGCAGTATGACATCATCGAATATATCGGCATTGCCACCGATGAAACTGAACGCCTTACCCAGGGGGCGATACCTCTTTATCGTATTGAGCGGCTTACATACTACAATTTACACCCTCTCCAATTCCCAATCAGAAACGATAGCTTTTACCCCAACCAAAAATGCACCCCCTGTTCAATCAGAGGGTGCATTGTATCAAAATTGGAGTCTTTAGCCAATACAAAGCACGTAAAACTGGCGTTTGTCGGTTTTGCGTGCTTTTTTCGTTTTTCGGCAGAATGGGGCTGAGGGCACTATGAGGGCACTACGCCTGCAAAAGCATACTACAAAATACTGCAAGCCGTATGGTGCAAGCGCACTGTGCGGCTTTTTTTATGCCTGCTCTTTTGCCGGAGTATGCTTTTTCAGAATCACATCTGACACACAGTTTACCACCTGTTCCTTACCCTGCTCCAGAATGTGCTCATAAATGTTCAGTGTGGTTGTAACGCTCTTATGCCCCAGCCATTTACGAATGGTTGTAATGTCAATGTTCTGCATGCACAGCACAGAGGCAAGGGTGTGCCGGAACGCATGGGGGTTGATGTGGGGCAGATTGTGCCGCTTGGAGAATGCCGCAAGCCAGCCTGTGGGGCTGTCCGGATTCATGGGGTAGCCCACCTTGCCAGCCTCCTCCCGTATAAACAGGAATTCCGCCCGCTGACTGTGGAGCTCTCCGCTGCCGGTGGAAATCTGTAAGTAGCTGTTCCAGGATGCGCCATAGGTCTGCCGTAGTGATTCCCATTCCTCCCGGTATCTGCGCAGCAGCTGTGCGGTTTCCTCCGGGATACGGATGACACGGGCGGAGGTTTCTGTTTTGGTGGTATCCTCATAAACTCCCAGCTTCCGGGAGTACAGCAGATTGTTTTCAATGCGCAGGGCGCCTGCCTGCAAGTCAACTGCTGACCATTTCAATCCCATAATTTCACCCCTGCGGCATCCGGTCACAAGCAGCAGATGGGTAATAACCTGCCATTTCAAGGGCTCCTGCTCCAGCGCGTCCCGGATTCGTTCCAGCTCCTCCGGCTGAAAGTAATTGACCGGGTGGGAGCGGGCGGATTTCGGCTTGTTTACCACCTTTTCCGCCGCATTGTAGGGCACCAGCATTTCCTTTTCCGCCTGCGCAAGAATGGATGCAATCAGCCGGTGATACTCCAGTACGGTTTTTTCTGCAAGGGGCTTTGTGCTGACCTGAAAGGAGAACAGCGCCGCCTTGTCCATCTCCAGAGCCTCCGCCAGCCGTTCGGCGCACTGTGCCTGGATCCGGTTGCCTTTGCACAGGCTGGTAATGGTGGTGGGAGAAACGCCGGAGCAGGCTGCAAGCCTTTCCCGTGTCAGTTGCTTTTGCGCCATGACAGCCCGGAAGTCTGCAATCGGGGCGGCCACGCCGGAAGAGGTGCGCACGCCTGCCTGCCGGAGCTGGTTATAAAAAGCGGTCAGGTGCTGGGGGCGAAGCTCCGCCAGTTTGATATGCCCGATGCCCGCATTGATCCGTTGCAGTAAGTCCTGGTATCGTTCCAGTGTACGGCGCTTTCTGCCTGCCTGTTCCTTGCATTGCATGGCATATGCTGCATACTGGGCAAAGGTCTGTCGATTGTCTGGGGCATAGCCCTGCCTGCACTGCTCCTCAAACAGCAGCGCCTGCCGCTGCACTTCCTTTTCCGCTTGCCGTCTGGTCATGCCGGGAGCAGGCTTGAAGGTCATTTCATAGGGCTTCAGCTTGTTCCCCTCCAGGTCATACCCCCGAGAAACCCGGATCCGGTAAGAGATCACATTGCCTGCTTTGTCATGTCTGTGTACATCTGTGTACAGGTGTGTACATTGGAAAATCCGGAAATGTACACACCCGCAACCCACATAAAATAGGGCTTTGCGGCACTTTTCAACAGGAGTTGTGTACATTGTGTACATGGGGGTAGGGGGTGCGGCATGTGCCGGGCAGCTCCTTCTGCCCCACAGGGGTTCCATCCCCCTTGCACGCTTTCGTACAACTTTTTCTCTCTTGTTCCTGTCTATGATGCATCAAACAAACAGCATGCCGGAGGCGGCAACCATCCGGCATGCGGAAAGCAAGAAAAGACCCGAAAAAATCTATACTTGCCCGCTCCTAGTATAGCACGCTTTTGGAGCGATGGCAATAGGAAGGAGCTTACATGAACGAAAATACATTCCCCGAAATGCTGACTATCGCCAAAGCCGCAGAGCGCTCCGGGCTGTCGGAGTATGCGGTGCGGAAGCTGGCACGGAGCAGGCAGGGGCGCAGCTTCACTGTCAAGCTGGGCACAAAGTATCTGATTAACTGGGGCAGGTTCTCCGCCTTTTTCAATTGCGAGGCGCAGGAGCCTATGCCCGACCCATGCAGGCGCATTCGCCCTGTGCAGATTGAGGGGGTGGGCAGATGATTGACATTTTGCAGTATCTCCCCACCGGAGGCATGGAGAATGCTATTTCACAAAGTGCCCTTGCTGCCCTGCTCCGGGTGGACAAGCGAACCGTGCGGGCATTGGTATACCGGGCACGGTGCAAGGGGGCGGTGATCTGCTCCACGCCGGATGCAGTAAACTGTGGGTATTACCTGCCGGAATGCCCGGAGGATGCGGTTCCCTATGTGCGGTTCCAGCAAGCGCGGATCCGCAGCGCCCGCCTTGCACTTCGCAGCGCAGAGCTGTATACAGGAGGGGAGGAGGCATGAATCAGGAGCTATTCAAATCCTACGTGGATATGATCTCGGAGGGAAACGGCGCACGCTTTCTGGAAAAGATGCCGCCCCAAGCCTTGCAGAAGGAGCTGGATAATCTATGCCATGCAGCCCTGCTTGCGCCGGACGTGGAACAGGGACACACCTTTTTAGAAAAGCTGATGGAATATGCATTCCGGGAGCAGCTGCCCAAAAAGCGGCTTGCCGTCTTGCGGGTAGCCTCGAAGCGTGCAGAGAACGTATACCAGGCGGGCGGATGGCTTCCGATCGTACAGGGGCAGGAGCGGGAACAGCCTGCTCCGCTTCCGTTTCCGGAAGATGTGTTCCCGCCTATGCTGGAACTGTACGGGGACAGCGTGGCAGCCAATGTGCAGGTAGATCCGGCGATGATTAAAACCGCCATGCTTGGGGCGTGTGCCCTGACCATGCAGGGAAAGTACCAGATTACATATCCCTCCGGCAACGGGCATCGGGAGCACTTATGTTTGTATCTGGTGATCGTAGGAAATCCGGGAGAGCGGAAAAGTAGCTGCTTCAGCCTTGCATTGCTGCCGGTGACCCGATGGCAGCACAGCCAGCGGGAATATTACAACGATCTCTTGACCAAATACCGGGTCAAGCAGAAGATTGCCCAACGGGAAATAGACGGCATCGAAAAGCAGCTTGCCGGTCAGAACCTCACTGACAAGAAACGGGGTGAACTGGGGGACAAACTAACGGCGCTGGAGCTGAGCCGCAGCCAATGCAAGCCGCCGATTTCGCCGGAGATCCTTGCCACAGATACCACAGTGGAAGCCCTGTTCAAGCTGATGGAGCGCACGGGAGAAACTGCCGGAATCTTTTCGGAGGAGGCGGATTCCCTGAAAATCGTTGCCGGACTGTACAACGGCGGCACAGTGGGAAATCTGGAGCTGTTGCTGAAAGCATATGCCGGCAGCGGATGCAGCCGGATCCGGAGCAGCGACAACCAAAGCCAATACCTGCATGAGCCGGTGCTTTCTGTCTGCTTATTCTCCCAGCCCTCCTTGTATGAAGACACGTTCAACAATGCGGAAATGCGGGGGCGTGGTTTAATCGGCCGTATGGTGGTATGCTTTCCGGCACAGAAGGCCGGTACCCGGAATGTGCGGAACAAAAGCAGAATTGACCCGGAGGCGCTGCATGCATACTGTGAATTGTTGGGTACCTTTGTGGACAAACCAAGACCGGAGCCGGGCAGTATGCCGGTGATCCAGTGGAAGCCGGAGGCGGCAGAGGTGATGCTGGACTATTTGCAGGAGCTGGAAAACAGCATGCAGAAGGGCAGGACAATGGAACAAGCTACGGATTATACCAGCAAGGCAGGCGGCGTTGCCCAACGGTTTACCGGGATCCTGCATATGCTGTGGACGCAAGACCCGCAAAAGCAGGTCACATTGGACACGGCGCAGCGGGCAATCCGGCTGCACCGGTATTATTTCCGTCAGAAGCAGGTTGCAATGGAGCAGGAGGAGACACAGGAGCAGGCGCTGGCGGCTCGGGTTATGGAAAAGGTGCTGAACATGACAAAGGGCACCTGCAAGGCGTATATATCCGAGCGGGAATTGCATCAGCGCTTAAGGCACACCAAGAACCTGGAAAAGCGCTCCAGCCTGCGGGATATGCTGGAGCTGCTGGAGGCAAGGCACCTGCTCCAGATCGTAGAGGAGCGAGGGAAAAGCGCTGTGATTTTCCTAAACCCGAACTACACCCCCTAAGGGGATGTACACAATGTACACACCTTATGTTGAAAACCCGGAAAAAGCCCGAAAAACTGGGGCTAGAGGGTGTGTACATTTTCAGAAAAGCCAATGTACACACCATGTACACGCATGTACACAGGTTTTTCTCAACCCCAAAAGGTGTGTACATCTGTGTACATCCTGTGTACATCGCAAAACTCGGGAATGTACACACCCGCAACCAACGTAAAATAGGGCTTTGCGGCACTTTTCAACAGGAGTTGTGTACATTGTGTACATGGGGGTAGGGGGTGGTAAAACACCACCCATCAAAGAGGGAACAATGAAGCCCCCTGATACAGGGTGGTATGCTGTCCTGCTCCGGAGTTACTAAAAATACGAATTTATGAGAAAGGAGCAGCCAATGACAAATGAACAGCTTGCGGCATTGATCCAGGCAGGGGACGCACCGGAGCTGCTGCCCATTCTGTGGGAGCGCACCAAGCGGTATTTGTACAAGCTGGCAGGCAGGGCATACAGTGCTTATAAGGAAAGCTGTGATCGGGCAGGCATTGTAATGGATGACTTGCGGCAAGGCTGCTATGAGGCGTTTCTGCAAGCGGTAGGGGCATATAAGCCGGAAAGCGGTTTCGCCTTTCTGTCCTTTACCGCATACCCATTCAAAAACGTGCTGCATAGCATGCTAGGGATCCGTACAAGGCGCAGGGATCCTTTGAACGAATGTAGCAGCCTGGATGCTCCGGCAGACCCGGAGGGGGAAAGCACCTTCCTGGAGCTGCTGCCGGATCCGGAGGCACTGCCCATCTATACAGACCTGGAGGAGCAGGAGGATGCCGCCGCCGTGCATGCCGCTGTAGAGCGCCTGAAAAGCCCTGTACAGCGCCGTGTAATATGCTTGTGTGATTTCTCCGGCATGAGCCAGAAAGCCGCTGGGGAGGCGCTGGGCGTGTCTGGGGAGCGGGTGCGGCAGATTCGCCGGGCTGCACTGCGGGAACTGCGTAAAGATCCGGTTTTGCAGCAGCTGTATTTAGAGAATTGCCGCCACAGTGAGCAGCTGCACCTACAGCGCATAGAATTCCGTCCAGACCTGCATGCGCTGTACACGCCCTAGCAGAGCCTCCTGCAAGCCCCACAGCGGCGTGTGTAATTTCATGGGTAAGCACAGGAAGCCTTTACAGGGGCGCTGGGTTGGTCTGTGGGGCTTCCCAGAGAAACCTGGAGCATGGAAGCATGTCGGGCAATGTTGAACCGATTCCATAAATTGAAACTGGACAGAAAGACCCCGCCGGAGCAGGACGCTCTGACGGGGTTGTGCGTTATAGAGTGGATTGTTCCCCCAGCATATCCAGATGGCGGCGGTACCGCTTGGGAATGTTGATGCCTACCAGGTAGCCGATCTGGTGCAGAAATTCCGAGATCGTGGAAAACCCGTCCTTGTAAAAGCGCTCTATGCGCTTGTCCTTGAAGGGAATCCCCTTGTACTCCGGTGGGCATACAAATGTCCAGTCCGCCCCGTCCCGGTCAAAGACGATCCGGAAAAACCGGTCTATGTCCGTGTCCCGGAAGCCGGCTTTCATCAGTAGAATATGGTGCTCCACTCCTTCATCAATCTGGCTTAGTATTGCGGTTTCCCCATCAAAGGAAATGGCGGCAAGCATGGGCTCGTTCTGCGCCATTGCCGCATCCACCTCTTGGGGGGACGGATATTTAATCAATTGCATGGCTGTTCCTCCTCCTCGTATTCGAGAATGTCGCCAGGCTGGCAGGCGGCATCTGCACCGAGATCGACGGCAATCTGATTTTCAACTGCTCTGTTTAAAAACTTATTCAAGCTTTCGCCTTGCCGTTCAGCGTGATGCAAAATTTCGGCTTTTCTGCCTTTGGGCACCTTCATTTCCAGCCGATCATATGCCTTTTTATTGTACTTTGCGTTTGCTCTTTGCCGTGCTTCACTAACCGACAAAATGAATCCCCCTCTTGTCTTATGCCGGAACACTGTCCATATACAGCTTGTCAGGGCAGATATCGACTTCATTTCCATTCTGATCTTTCCAAGTAACTGCGCCGCATTCAATATACACCGCATTAAAAAAAACAGTGTCTTTTAGAAAAGTAAATACTGGCTTTGCCAGCAATGGGGAAATGTCCCCGATGCGCTTCTCGCCGTTATCAAATTCGAGCAGCAGCCTGTAATTGCTGAGTGGCTGAACGCTGATAACTGTTTTCATGCAAGCACCTCCTTGTATCAAAGAAAGAGCCTTATTTCAAAGGCTCGATCTTAAAAAATGGTTCACCCTCCTGTGCCAGTTTCCAGTTTGCATCCAGTTCGTCGCGGTGAATCTCAATCCATGCTTCTACAAGTTTTCTTTGTTTCTTTGGGATGCTGCCGTCCAGTAACTCACCGTCTAATGTGAAACATGCAGTATCATTGTTATAAACAGCATGGATATGAGGCGGATTGTGATCGTCGTAGTACATGCGGATCAAGATTCCGTAGAACATTGATATTGTGGGCATTTGCTCACCTTCTTTCTATGTATGATTATACACTGGAAATGTACTATCGTCAATACATAAAATGCACAATATCGATAGTACATATTTGTACAGAATATATATTGAAAATGTACTGTCGACAGTGTATAATATCAATAGTGAGACACAGAAAGGAGGTGATCCCATGAATCGGGCGGCAGAAGCGCTTTACCTGTTGATGCTGAACAGCGGAAAGCTGGACACGGCAGAAACGGAGCAGGCATTTTACAGTGCCTATGATTACATTCTGGACATAGCGGAATGTGAGGAAAACGGCGAGGAGCGGGGCAAGGTATTTGACTTGCTTGCCAATGTGGAAAATCAGGCAAGAAGGACAGCCTTTCAGCTGGGCATGCGCACAGCGTTAGACCTGCTCCGGCGATAACACAAGAAGCGCCCTCCCGCAAAGCCTGACAAGACCCGGGAGAGCGCACCACAAGCGGCAGTTTCCCGCCGCCCTGCTCCAGTAGTATAGCATGGAGCGGTGAAACTGTCAAGCGTGAAAGGAGTAAAAACGATGGAAAGTATTTTACAACAGGCAAAGGCGGACTGGCTCG
>ENA-OPTB01000993-OPTB01000993.1-human-gut-metagenome-genome-assembly--contig:-NODE-993-length-24205-cov-4.478592_pt1 | contig 24205 bp, 18 predicted proteins | sample MGYA00241810_ERZ501911 | MGnify/ENA primary metagenome ERZ501911 (study PRJEB25962, sample SAMEA2042304) | human gut metagenome | biome: human gut; feature: human-associated habitat; material: faeces... | reverse complement strand
GCCGAGCCAGTTGATGGTGAAGATTGTGCACGACGAACTGACCCAGTTGATGGGTGGAGAGACAGCCGAAATCAATATCGACTCCCGTCCGGCAGTAATCCTGATGTCAGGTTTGCAGGGTTCGGGTAAGACTACCTTCTCCGGCAAGCTGGCACGCATGCTGAAAACCAAGAAGAATCGCAAGCCGTTACTCGTAGCTTGTGACGTTTACCGTCCGGCTGCTATCGAACAGTTGCGTGTACTGGCAGAACAGATTGAAGTTCCGATGTACTGCGAACTGGATAGCAAGAATCCGGTGGAAATCGCACAACACGCTATTCAGGAAGCCAAAGCCAAAGGATATGACCTCGTCATCGTCGATACTGCCGGACGTCTGGCAGTAGACGAACAGATGATGAACGAAATCGCTGCCATCAAAGAAGCCATCAACCCGAACGAAATCCTATTCGTAGTAGACTCCATGACCGGTCAGGATGCCGTAAACACAGCCAAGGAATTTAACGAACGCCTGGACTTCAATGGTGTGGTACTGACCAAGCTCGACGGTGACACCCGCGGTGGTGCGGCTCTTTCCATCCGTTCGGTAGTCAACAAGCCTATCAAATTCGTAGGTACGGGAGAAAAACTGGAAGCAATCGACCAGTTCCACCCTGCCCGTATGGCCGACCGTATCCTCGGTATGGGTGACATTGTCTCACTGGTAGAACGTGCTCAGGAACAATATGATGAAGAAGAAGCCAAACGCCTGCAGAAGAAGATTGCCAAGAACCAGTTCGACTTCAACGACTTCCTCAGCCAGATCGCCCAAATCAAGAAGATGGGTAACCTGAAAGACCTCGCTTCCATGATTCCGGGAGTAGGCAAGGCTATCAAGGACATTGATATTGACGACAATGCTTTCAAGAGCATCGAAGCCATCATCTACTCCATGACCCCGGCAGAACGTTCTAACCCGGAAATTCTGAACGGCTCACGCCGCACACGTATCGCCAAAGGTAGCGGAACAACGATTCAAGAAGTAAACCGCTTGCTGAAACAATTCGACCAGACCCGCAAAATGATGAAGATGGTAACCAGCAGCAAAATGGGCAAGATGATGCCGAAGATGAAGAGATAAAAGAAAGAATCATTTCTAAATTCCGAATAGAAAGAGGGAGCCACGGCTTCCTCTTTTTTTGTAAGAGGGTATTGCTTTTCTCTTATTATTTTTGTATCTTTATGGATTTTCAAACTATTCCTTAGTAGTTGTCCCATTGTATAGTGACAATTGTCACCTTATATTATGACATTTATCACCTTACAAAGTGACTATTGTCACCTTACAACATGACCACTACCCGACTGCATAAAAAGTTATAATCCGCTGCACTCAAAATCCTTATTCACTACAGTGAAAATCCTTAATCACTGCAATGAATATTTTAATCATTACGATGAATAGTTCACGCATTACGCAAATCCGATAGAAAGAACCAGGCTAAAAAGACCGCATATATTCTATCAAATCCATAATAGTGCTACCATTTAATTGTAACGATTACAATTTTACAAAGATTTTAGATGTTTATTCGTTTTTATTTTATTACTTTGCAAAAGATTACAAACAGAAACACGAGTATGCGTTATATCTATACGACAGGATATATATTATCGGCAGTTGCCATGCAACTATTCACAGGAAACTTCCCGGTTTCCTTCCTTGCCTTTCCGCTCAACATCATCTTTGCGGCAATATGGCTTTTCATACTATACATATTATATAAGGAATACAAGAATTCAGGTTTTACCCGCTTTCTTTGCTCCCCTCAGACCAGCGCGCTATCCATCGGATTATTTATCGGCGGCTGCTTAGTGATAGGACTTCTCCCACAACTATCAGATACAGCGGCAGAGGCGCGTGAAGGTATTCTTGCCCTGCTAGGATGCTATAACTTTATGACTAGCTGGATATTTATAGCCATACTTCTTTTATTACTAAGTAATCTGGGAATGATTACCATTCACGCTTTTCAACACCGCAAACAAGCACGGTGGCGCTTCATCTTAAAACATACAGGTTTATGGCTCGCCTTATTCGCGGGATTCTTCGGCAGCAGTGATACCCAAACACTACGCATGCCTATATATAAAGGTGAACCGGCACGTGAAGCATTCGACATGAACGGCGCGCCGCATTATTTGGACTATGAAATAGCACTCGACTCTTTTGCCGTAGAATATTATCCGAACGGACGTCCTTCCCGCTTTGCGGCAAATGTACGTTTAGGAAATGAAAAAGCACTACTCGAAGTGAATCACCCGTACGCCTACCGATTGGGAGAAGACGTATATCTCACCGGCTATGACGTAACAAAAGGCAACGACAGTGAATATTGCATCTTGCAAGTAGTAAAGCAACCCTGGAAATATGCGATAGTGGCAGGCATCCTGATGATGCTGGCCGGAGCGATTCTATTATTCATTAACGGAGCGAAAAAGTATGATAAACTGGGATAATTTCTATGTTTTTCCAGCCATATCCGTCTGCTTATGGCTGGCAGGAGCCGTATTCTCCCTTCGTTCGTCAACGAAGAGCAAGGCGGCAACAGCCTTTACGTCAGCCGGCATTATCATTTTGGGCATCTTCATTGCCGGATTGTGGGTCTTCCTTCAACGCCCGCCTTTGCGCACCATGGGAGAAACCCGGCTATGGTACTCTTTCTTCATGGGAGTGGCAGGACTGCTTACCTATATAAGATGGAAATGCCGTTGGATTCTGTCTTTCTCGACACTGCTCTCCACCGTCTTTATCATCATCAACCTGATGAAACCCGAGATACATGACCAGTCACTGATGCCGGCGCTGCAAAGCATATGGTTCATCCCGCACGTCACGGTATATATGTTTTCCTATTCCGTTCTGGGATGCGCGTTCATCATTGCAGTGACCGGATTATTCCACCACAAGGAAGAATATCTGCACACGGCGGACAACCTCGTCTATGCCGGAGTAGCCTTTCTTTCCATCGGCATGCTACTCGGCTCCCTTTGGGCAAAGGAAGCCTGGGGAAACTACTGGAGCTGGGATCCGAAAGAAACCTGGGCAGTTATCACCTGGATGGGATACCTGCTCTATATACATCTCCGCCTTTTCAAAAAAGCCGGGCGGAAAAGCCTGTACGCACTGCTCATCGTCTCCTTCCTCGCCCTGCAAATGTGCTGGTATGGAGTGAACTACTTGCCGGCCGCCCAACAAAGCGTGCACTTATATAATCGTAATAACAACTAATTTAATTCAAATGTGAAATGAAAAAAAGTACAAAACTAATCGTTGCACTGTTGGTGGTAGTGACAGCACTGGCAGTCACCTACCGGCTCATGCACCGGGTTCCTTCCAGTGATCTGGAAGCAAACGCCCAAATGCAGCAAATCATTACGGACGCAGGATGTCTGCGATGCCACACATCGACGCCTGACTTACCGTTTTACGCAAGTATGCCCGTTGCCGGAAAAATCGTGATGGAAGATGTGAGTGAAGCTTACCGTGCTTTCGACATGACCCAGATGGAAAAAGATCTGAAAGAAGGCCGTCCCCTTAATCCGGTAGACCTGGCAAAAGTAGAGAAAGTAATCCTCGACGGAAAAATGCCGCAGGCAAAGTATTATCTCGTACACTGGGGGGCTTCTTTCAATGATGCAAAAAAAGAAGTGGCACTCAGTTGGGTAAAGAACCACCGCATGGGGCTATACACGGACGTAGCAGTCGCTCCTGACTTTACCAACGAGCCCGTCCGCCCCATCGCTGACTCTATTGCGGTAGATGTACGCAAGGTCGTTCTCGGAGATTTATTGTACCATGACACCCGTCTGTCAGCCGACAACACCGTATCATGTGCCAGTTGTCACGGATTGGATACCGGTGGTGTAGACAACAAACAATATTCCGAAGGTGTAGGCGGCCAGTTTGGTGGCGTGAACGCTCCGACAGTCTACAACGCAGCCTATAACTTCGTTCAATTCTGGGACGGACGTGCCGGAACTCTTGCCGAACAAGCTGCCGGCCCTCCGTTGAATCCGGTGGAAATGGCTTGCGAATCTTTCGACCAGATTATCGGCAAACTGGCGGAAGACAAGAACTTTGTTTTAGCGTTCAATGAAGTATATCCCGACGGACTTAGTGAAAAGAATATCACAAACGCCATCCAGGAATTTGAAAAGACATTATTAACTCCCAACTCACGTTTCGACCGTTACCTGAAAGGTCAGAAAGACGCTATCACCACAGATGAAATCGCCGGATACGAGCTTTTCAAGAAATACGATTGCGCCACCTGCCACGTAGGAGAAATCCTGGGCGGACAGTCCTACGAACTGATTGGCGTAAAGCATGATTATTTTGCCGAACGACAGGCAGAAATGACTGAAGAAGACAACGGACGGTTCAAACAAACGCAGACAGAACGCGACCGTCACCGCTTCAAAGTTCCCGGTTTGAGAAACATCGAACTTACCGCTCCTTACTTCCACGACGGCAGTATGGCAACAATGGACGATGCTGTCCGTGCCATGGCCAAGTATCAGTTGGGCATCGACCTGCCACAACAGGAAGTAGACAAAATCGTCGGTTTCCTCCGTACGCTGACAGGCGAATACAAAGGCAAACTACTGACCAATAAGAACATGATTTAAACAATAAGAGAGCGAATTATCTACTAAGAAAGAAGATGCCGGCAACAGCATCTTCTTTTTTATACTCCAATCTTTTTGGACAGTTCAGTTATTTATTTTACTTTTGCCCATCACCAATAAATACTCTGAAAATATGACTCTGATAGACGGAAAAGCCATTTCCGAACAAGTGAAACAAGAGATTGCAGCCGAAGTAGCCGAAATTGTGGCTCGTGGCGGGAAACGTCCGCACCTGGCAGCTATCCTTGTAGGACACGATGGTGGCAGCGAAACGTATGTAGCTGCCAAAGTAAAAGCCTGCGAAGTTTGCGGATTCAAATCTTCACTTATCCGTTACGAAAGTGACGTGACCGAGGAAGAACTGCTTGCGAAAGTACGCGAACTTAACGAAGACAGCGATGTGGACGGCTTCATCGTGCAACTCCCGTTACCGAAACATATCTCCGAACAGAAAGTAATCGAAACCATTGATTACCGTAAAGATGTAGACGGTTTCCACCCGATTAACGTAGGCCGCATGTCCATCGGACTCCCCTGCTATGTATCTGCCACTCCCAACGGTATCCTCGAATTGCTGAAACGCTACGAAATAGAAACTTCGGGCAAAAAGTGTGTCGTACTCGGACGCAGTAATATCGTCGGCAAACCGATGGCTGCACTGATGATGCAGAAGGCTTATCCGGGCGATGCCACCGTGACTGTATGCCACAGCCGAAGCAAAGATCTGGTGAAAGAATGTCAGGAAGCCGACATTATCATCGCCGCTTTGGGACAGCCCAACTTCGTGAAAGCCGAAATGGTGAAAGAAGGCGCAGTAGTTATCGACGTAGGTACTACCCGCGTGCCGGACGCAACGAAGAAATCCGGATTCAAACTGACCGGTGACGTGAAGTTTGATGAAGTGGCTCCGAAGTGTTCATTCATCACTCCCGTGCCGGGTGGCGTCGGGCCGATGACGATTGTATCGTTGATGAAAAATACGCTGCTGGCCGGCAAGAAAGCTATTTATCAATGAAACATTCGTTGTTTCTGATACTCATATTTCTCTCCCTGTCCTGCTCCTCACGGTCGCAGGCAAGGAGAGATTCTATTAATAATACCTCATCTGATACCCTCTCCGCAGTTGACAGTATCATACCTGCCGACACACTACGACTCCTTTTCGTAGGAGATTTGATGCAGCATCAAGGTCAAATCAATGCTGCCCGTACCGCAAAAGGCTATGACTATTCCACCTGTTTCGAATATGTCAAAGAAGAAATAGGCAGAGCGGACTTCGCTATCGCCAATCTGGAAGTTACACTAGGCGGAAAGCCCTATAAAGGGTATCCTGCCTTCAGTGCGCCGGATGAATATCTGACCGCCATTCATGATGCCGGTTTCAATGTCCTCGTAACTGCCAATAATCACAGTCTCGACCGTGGCAGAGCCGGCCTGGAACGTACCATCCAGTTAATCGACACACTGAAGATTCCTCATGCCGGAACATATGTCAACGCCGAAACACGTGAGAAACAATATCCTCTCCTATTGGAGAAGAACGGATTCCTCATCGCCCTGCTCAATTACACGTATGGCACAAACGGCATACCCGTCACCCCTCCCAACATTGTGAATTATATCGACACAATGATTATCGCCAAAGACATCGAAGCGAGCAAAGCCTTGCAACCGGATGCAATCATCGCCTGTATGCATTGGGGGATAGAATATCAATCCTTGCCGAACAAAGAACAGAAGTTCCTGACCGACTGGTTACTCCAAAAAGGTGTCAGCCACATAATCGGCTCGCATCCGCACGTGGTACAACCTATCGAAGTACGCACGGACAGTCTGACAAACGACAAGCATCTCGTCGTCTATTCACTGGGAAATTATATCTCCAATATGTCTGCCCGTCGCACGGATGGCGGACTTATGGTAAGGATGGAATTAGTAAAAGATAGTACCACACGTCTCAATAATTGTGAGTACAGTCTGGTATGGACAGCCCGCCCGATGCAATCCGGGAAAAAAAATCATCAATTACTCCCCGTCAACCTACCGGCTGACTCAATTCCTTTACAAGCACGTAACTCGTTGAAAATCTTCACGAATGACGCGCGAACCCTTTTCAGCAAGCACAATCGGGGAATAAAAGAATATACTTTTTATCAAAAAAAGTAGTAGAATCTTTTGGAGATTAAAAGATAATATCTATCTTTGCACCGCGTTAGAGAAACGCAGACATGGTGGATGTAGTTCAGTTGGTTAGAGCGTCAGATTGTGGTTCTGAATGTCGCCGGTTCGAGTCCGGTCTTCCACCCCCAGAGAGAGTCCTTGTAAGTTAGATACTTATGAGGACTTTTTCTTTGTTGGTAGAGCATCATTCAGGTGCTAAAAACAGGATATAAATTATCCTACCTGCCACACAGACCAAATATATTCTTTATATTTGTACCGATATTCGCACTAAAATTTATACTATATATGGAAAATAACAAGAAACTAACCCGCTCTTCCAACCGCATGATTGCGGGGGTATGTGCCGGAATTGCAGAGTATTTCGGCTGGGATCCGACTTTATTGAGAATAGTATATGTATTGGCTACATTCTTTACTGCTTTCGCCGGAGTAATCATATACATCATCTTATGGATTGTAATGCCGGCAAAAATGCCATCAGACGGATACGAAGACCGCATGAATGACAGAATCCATTAAAAACAAGAGCCTTGCCCGTTTTTTGTCAAATGACAACCAATCGGGCAAGGCTCATTTTATATGGTTTCTTCACAAAAGACTAATACAATTCAAGTCCGAATTCCTCTTTCAGTTGCATCAATGCCTGGTTCTTCTGTGCCATCATCTGGAACTTCTCTACACGTCCTACCGGACGTATATTTTCCGCCGCTTCACTAACTCGCACTTTCATCGCCACCTGACTATTCCTTAACCGGCCGCGAAGATACTCCTGCAATTCGGGAATCAAGGCGGTAAAGTCTTTCGCCGCCATCTCATTATCCACTACAACTTCAAAAGTCGTCGAGTTCTTGAACAGTGTCGGACGAAGCATCTGCATACGCTTCATCAGCGCATCCTGCTCTTTAGGCAATTGCGCCGCATATTCCTGCCAGTAATAGTTCAAGTCACGGTCATTGAATATCAAATCCTCTTCCGGCTGCATCTGCACTTTGGGAGCAGTGGCCGTAGCCGTATTCTGAGTCTCCTGCCCACGCTGCGGATTCTTGATGGACACGCCCAGACTGGACATCTTCATCACCGGAACTTTCCGTTGTTCTTCCCTCGCCGTTTGGGGAGCTCCTGCTCCTTGTGACGGAGCGGAAGAAGTCGCATTCGGATAAGGAGACGCATGTTGAGACACCGCAGGCGTTGCCTGTTGTTGACGGGCAGCAGTAACATTACCGGCAACTTGCGTTGAAGTAGTTGACGACGGAGACGAATGAACAGGATTCTGCTGAGCTGAGGTTGCAGAAGCGACCTGCGACTGCTGAGCTGCGGCAGGCTGTGTGAATATGGGTTTTATGGTCTTCGTAGGGCCACGCCCACCACTCACGTCATCCCCCTCGGTGGTAAGCTGTGCAACCTGTATCAAGGTCAGTTCTACCAGCAAACGCTTGTTCTTGCTGATGCGGTAATTCAAATCACATTCATTACAGAGCTTCATCGCCCGATACAGGAAAGGCAACGGACATTTCTGCGCCTGCTCCTGATAACGTTGGCGTATGCTCGCTCCTACTTCCAGCAAAGGCAAGGTCACCGCATCTTTGGCCACCAGTAAGTCACGGAAATGAGAGGACAAGCCGGTTATAAAGTGGCTTCCGTCAAAGCCTTTATTTAATATATCATTGAAAAGCAGCAACGCATCGCTTACCTTATTCTCAAGAAAGCAATCCGTCAGACGGAAATAATATTCGTAATCAAGTACATTCAGATTATCAATCACGCTCTTATACGTGATGTTTCCACCCGTAAAACTCACTACCTGGTCGAAGATAGACAGGGCATCACGCATACCACCGTCCGCTTTCAGCGCTATCACATTCAATGCTTCCGGCTCTGCGGTGATGGCTTCTTTCGAAGCGACATATGACAAATGATTCACCGTATCTTCCACACTAATCCGGTTGAAGTCGTAAATCTGGCAACGGGAAAGGATGGTGGGAAGAATCTTATGCTTCTCTGTTGTAGCCAAAATAAAGATAGCATGACGGGGCGGTTCTTCCAACGTTTTCAAGAATGCGTTGAAAGCAGATGCGGAGAGCATATGTACCTCGTCGATGATATATACTTTATACTTGCCGATCTGGGGCGGAATGCGTACCTGTTCCACCAACTGGCGGATGTCGTCTACCGAGTTATTGGATGCGGCATCAAGTTCGTGGATATTGTACGAACGCTGTTCGTTGAACGCCACGCAAGATTCGCATTGATTGCAAGCCTCGCCATCGGCGGTGGGCGTCATACAGTTAATCGTTTTGGCAAAGATACGCGCGCAAGTAGTCTTTCCTACCCCACGCGGCCCGCAGAACAAATAAGCATGAGCGAGTTTTTGAGTGGCAATCGCATTTTTCAGCGTAGTGGTCAGTGCCCGCTGACCTACCACTGACTCGAACGTGGATGGTCGGTACTTACGGGCTGATACAATATAGTTTTCCATATCCGGGATTCTCTCTGTTTTTTGCTTTTGCTGCAAATGTACACAAAAAAGTGATAAGTAATAAGGGATAGAGAGAGAAGTTTTGAAGCCGAAGCGATAAGTTTTTAAGTTATTAGTTTTATCTTTGCGGATATTAATGCGAATATTAATAAGGAGAAGTTATGGGTAAACTAATCAGTATTTGGAATTTCATATGCAGACGTAAGTATCTTATTACGGTCGTTGCATTTGCTGTCATCATAGGTTTTCTGGACGAGAACAGTCTGGTTCGTCGTTTCGGATATGAGCGTGAAATCAGTCAACTGAAAGAAGAAATAGAAAAGTACCGGACGGATTATGAAGAGAACACGAAACGTCTCAATGAAATAAGCACCAATCCGGATGCTATCGAGCAGATTGCCCGTGAGAAGTATTTGATGAAGAAACCCAACGAAGATATTTACGTTTTTGAAGAATAAAGAATGAAACAATTAGTACCCGCCCTTTTCGTCGTCGGAGCTGCCATGGCTCTTGCCGGAGCTGCTGTATTTATCACCGGATGGATGTATGCTCCCTATATCTACACTATCGGAGCCGGATTCATCGCATTGGCACAGGTGAACACACCCGTCAAAGGGAAAAGCAAAACACTGAAACGCCTGCGCGTCCAGCAGATATTCGGAGCATTAGCCCTCATACTGACCGGGGCTTTCATGTTCACTACACGTGGCAATGAGTGGATTGCCTGTCTTACCATTGCCGCCATACTCGAACTTTATACCGCCTTCCGTATCCCGCAGGAAGAAGAAAAGGAAAGGGCATAAAAAAAGCCCGCTCATAGCTTCACAGTCTTGAACAGGCACCAACACAAACAAAATTTTAAAATTCATGTTCCGTCCTTTCTCACAAAGCACGGAACATATCAATTATTATTATTTACAAATTTTATTTCTTTACCGGAGAATATCTTGCATTCAACCCGTCTACAATTTCTTTTGTAATGTTGAATGTGCTGTCAGCATAAAGCAGATTATCGAAACCTGTGTTGCTGAAGATTAAGCTATATCCGTGAGTCTTGTTATACTCCTTCAGGAAAGCATTGATAGAATCGCGGAACTGCAAGCTATTCTTGTTATTTTCTTCCATCAGACCATTCTGAAGTTTGTTGCTCAATTCCTGCAGGTCTTGTTCCAACTTCACCAGACGGTTGTATTCCTGCTGAGCTCTGTCTTGTGACAAGAACGCGTTATTCTCAACTTTCTTCTGGAAGTCTTGTTTTTCCTTATTCAGAGCGTTAGCCTTTTGGTTCAACGTCATGCGTACGTTTTCGCTCTTCTTTACCATTGCCTCATTCAAGTCAATACAGAAGTTGTATTTAGCAAGCAGCGAATCAATTTCAACATAGGCGATTTTCATTCCTGACAATTCGGCGTTAGACTGAGACGGAGCAGTAGTAGTTTGATTATCAGCTTTGCCGGCACATTGTGAAAATAAAACGATAAACGCAAGAGCAGCCAAACCATTCATGAGGTAGTTCATTCTATTCATAATCTATAAGTATTGTTTTTAAATAATTTAATTCATACTATCGTTCAAGGCTTTTTCCAACTCATCAATAGAAAAACGTGGTTTCTTTTGTGCTTCCCTATCCTGAGACTGCACACATCCGATACCTTTCTTACGCAACGTTTTGTTTCCGCTCACGTGGCCATTCGGGAACTTCCCACCCTTCGTAAAGAATACTTTCACCCCTAATAATGCCAGGGAAATAGCAACTATTAACAAAGTTATCAGTATAGTCTCAACCATTTCTATTAATTTTGTGAGTGCAAAGATAGGCTTTAATGAGATATGAGTTCAGATAAGTCAATCAAATTAACCATATTTAGCAATAGAAGCGGACAAAACCACCCTTCTATTCCTTATTATAAAAAGAAAATAGCATGGAAAAAAAAGACTTAAAGCCGGCTGGCGTATTCAAGTATTTCGAAGAAATCTGCCAAGTGCCGCGCCCTTCAAAGAAGGAAGAGAAAATGATTGCCTATCTGAAGGCATTCGGAGCTAAACATAATCTTGAAACCAAGGTGGACGAAGCCGGCAACGTACTGATTAAAAAGCCTGCTACTCCGGGTAAAGAGAATCTGCAAACCGTCGTACTGCAATCGCATATCGACATGGTATGCGAAAAGAACAACGATGTTCAACACGACTTCCTCACCGACCCCATCGAAACTGAAATAGACGGAGAATGGCTGAAAGCCAAAGGAACGACTCTCGGAGCGGACAACGGTATCGGTGTGGCTACCGAGCTGGCGATTCTTGCTGATGACAGCATCGAGCACGGCCCGTTGGAATGTCTGTTTACCGTGGATGAGGAAACGGGACTGACGGGTGCTTTTGCCTTGAAAGAGGGTTTCATGAGCGGTGATATTCTCCTGAACCTCGATTCTGAGGACGAAGGGGAAATCTTTATCGGATGTGCTGGTGGTATTGATTCCGTGGCACAGTTTACCTATAAGGAGATAGAGGTTCCTGCCGGATATTTCTTCTTCAAGGTGGAAGTGAAAGGATTGAAAGGCGGTCACTCCGGTGGTGATATTCACTTGGGACGGGGGAACGCGAACAAGATTCTGAATCGTTTCCTCGCCCGTATAGCTGATAATCATGACTTGTATCTTTGTGAAATCAACGGCGGTAATCTACGTAACGCCATCCCTCGTGAAGCGTATGCTGTCTGCGCAGTGCCCGAAGACGCGAAACACGATATTCGTACCGAGCTGAATATCTTTGCCAGTGAAATGGAAGATGAATTGTCCGTCGTAGAACCGGACTTGAAACTGGTTCTTGAATCGGAAACTCCCCGCAAGACTGCTGTCGACCAGAATACAACCGACCGTCTGCTGAAGGCTCTGTATGCCGCTCCTCATGGTGTATATGCTATGAGTCAGGATATTCCGGGACTGGTGGAAACGTCTACAAACCTTGCATCCGTGAAAATGAAACCGGAGAATGTTATCCGCATCGAAACCAGCCAACGCAGTTCCATTTTGTCTGCCCGCAATGATATGGCGAATACCGTACGTGCCGTATTCCGGTTGGCAGGAGCGGATGTAACCTTCGGTGAAGGTTATCCGGGATGGAAACCGAATCCACATTCGGCTATCCTCGAAGTGGCTGCCGAATCTTACAAGCGTTTATTCGGTGTGGACGCCAAAGTGAAAGCTATCCATGCAGGACTGGAATGCGGCTTGTTCCTTGATAAATATCCGGCATTGGATATGATTTCTTTCGGCCCGACCCTGACTGGTGTACACTCTCCCGATGAACGGATGCTCATTCCTACCGTAGATAAGTTCTGGAAGCACTTGTTGGATATTTTAGTGCATGTTCCTGCCAAGAAATAACGGACAGACAAGTCCACAGACAAAAACAAAGGGTTATGGTAACAGTGAAAAAAGAGTAGCTGTTACCATATTCTTTTTTGTTGTGTGCATATTGGGGAGCAGTTTCCTTGCTCCTTCCTATGTTATAGCACAAGTTTTCTCTTATAAACAAGATTTTCCTTATAAACAAGACTCTCTTTCCAAAGAAATAATCCCTTTCCGTGTCGTTAGTTGGAATATAGAAAACCTGTTTGACATCCATCATGATAGCCTGAAGAATGACCATGAGTTTCTTCCCGGTGCGATGCGTCATTGGAATTATAGCAGATATAAGAAGAAATTGGCTGATATTGCACGTGTTATCACAGCGATTGGCGAATGGAATCCACCTGCGCTTGTAGGTCTTTGTGAAGTAGAAAATGATACAGTACTACGTGACCTCACCCGCCGTTCTCCTTTAAAAGAACTCGATTATCGTTATGTTATGACGGATTCTCCTGATTTAAGAGGGATTGATGTGGCTCTGCTTTATCAACGAGATTTATTCAAGTTATTATCATCCCGTTCTATCTCTATCCCACCCTTGAAAGAACATCGCCCGACAAGGGACTTATTACATGTCAGCGGTCTGTTACTGACAGGAGATACGCTGGATGTATTTGTTTGCCATCTCCCGAGCCGTTCCGGCGGGGCTAAAGTGTCTGAACCTTACCGGCTTCATGCAGCACAAATCCTACGAACGGAAGCTGATAGTATCCTGAACGCAAGACTCCATCCGCAAGTCATTATTATGGGAGATTTCAATGATTATCCGACTAATAAATCCATTCGGGAAGTACTGGAAGCGGAAGCTCCTTCATCAGATGCACTGACTTCTTCAAAACTCTATCATTTACTTGCCCGAAAAGCCAAATCCAAGGATTTTGGTTCTTACAAATATCGTGGAGAATGGGGATTGCTCGACCACTTGATTGTATCCGGCAATTTATTAAACCAATCCGGAAACTTCTTCACCAACGAGGAAAAAGCAAATGTTTGCCTTCTCCCCTTTCTATTAATAGAAGATAATAAATATGGTGATAAAGAGCCTTTCCGCACGTATAAAGGAATGAAATATCAAGGGGGAATCAGTGACCATTTACCAATCTATACAGATTTTGAGCTGCCCCTTCACTAATGCACCAACTATCCGTAACAAATAGTTCTGTGCCATCATATGGCACAAATCGGTTAATCCGAATACTGATAAACCTTCAAATCAAACTTAGGAACCATTGCCAGCAAATGGTCGAAGATGTCCGACTGGATGCGTTCGTATTCTTTCCACACTTTGTTTCGGGAGAAGAAGTAAACTTGAATAGGGACTCCATACATCGTGGCTTCTTTTTGGCTGATAATCAAGTCCAAGTCCTGATTCACCACAGGCAGGCTGCATAAATAGCGTTCAATATACACACGGTAAACTTGGGAATTAGTAGGCACTACGCCTTCTTCGGGTTGGTAATCTGCCATTAAAGGAACTTCTTTCCGGTAGCGGTCAAGCATTTCCGGCGTACAGAATTGTAAGGTAGTCAAATCCAATGTGATGCTTTTCATTACCCGTCGCCCACCCGATTGCGTCATTCCCCGCCAGTTTTGGAAAGGGCTGCTCACTAACGTATAAGGTGGAATGGTCGAGATGGTATTATCAAAATTTTGAATTTTGACCGTGTTCAGTGTTATTTCCTGAACAATACCATTGGCATCGCCGGAAGGAAGTGTAACCCAGTCTCCCGGACGCACCATATCGTTGGCGGAAAGCTGGATACCTGCTACAAAGCCTAATATGGAATCTTTGAAAACTAACATCAAGATAGCTGCCGAAGCACCCAATCCCGCAAACAAACTAGCGGGAGATTTATTTACGATAATAGCAATGATTACAATTCCGCCCACAAAGAAAAGAATTACTTGCAACACTTGGATAAATCCTTTCATCGGGCGGTCTTTCATTGATTCTTTTCCGTCGTATATATCCATTATCATCAACAAAATTCCATTGATAGCCAACAGCAATGAATAAATAATATAAACGACACAGGCTTTCTGAGAAATCAGCAGCAACTCTTTTCCACGGATGAAAGCCATTGGCAACATTGCATAGACAAGGAAAGCCGGAATAGTATGAATCAAGTGATGAAACACTTTGCGCTTCATCAATAACGTGTTCCACTGATGTGGTTTCCGGCGAGTGTATTGATTCATTCCACCTACAAGAATAGCCTGACATAAATAATTCAGACCGATAGCAATCGCTATCATCAGAATAGCAATAATGGTCTCATCAAAACGGTCGGCAACTGTCGGGTCTATCCCCCAATCTATCAGGATTTTGTTCATCCATTTTCCTAAATCTACTACAAGCATAACTTCTGTCTTTTTTTTATTAATAACAGCAAAAGATTCATTTGGTTTAGAAAAAAAGACCGGCGTCTGATTCACTAGAAATCAAGACTGCCGGTCTTCACTGCTACTCTCCAAGCACATCTTTCAACGATAACAATCCACTCAGGGAATTGCTATCACTCCTATTTCATTCATTTCTACTTTCGCGGTTGTTGCAGTAGGCGTGGTAGCCTCCAACTTTATATAACGCGCCTGTACTTTCTGACCAAAAGCGACGGTCTGCGGCAACGGGTTGTGCATGATATTGCTGAACTCGCCATTGGCAGAAACTTCCTTCCAGTCCTTTCCGTCCATGCTCACAAAGAATTTATAACGGAATGCCATTGTCGGTTTTGCTTCCGCTTTCGAAGGAGCATAAGTAAAGCTGGCTAATGTCACCGATTTGCCCAAGTCAATCGTCAATGGAGAATCAGCGACTTTTTTCCAACCGGCACGAGGCAGGTTATTCCAATCTTCACCCTGAACCGCTTCCTGCAAAGGGGTTGCATAATAAGCAGCCACTTGGTTAATATGAGCAGTCAGACGGCATTCGTCAATCTTCACCCGTAGCTGACTGGCTTTCACAGCCGGAAAACGCAGCATACGTTTGTAGCCGATTGTCGTACCCCGACCCACTTCTGTCCAACCGTTATCAGTCAAAGCCTCCACAACGAAAGACTCTACTCTCTGTCCTTTCGTGATATCTTCCTGAAGCATCACCAAGTTAATTTCCGAGTCCGGCTTCAAAGAATAAACAGCTTCACTGCCCGAAGTGGCATTCCAGTAGTTTCTTCCTTTTTTCACCCGATTGTCGGCAAATATTTGTTGACGATAAGCTGCAAATTCTTTCAGACGGTTCACGTCCGCTTCATGAATCAAGCCTTTGCGGTCGGGCGGTATATTCAATAAAAGCACGGAGTTATATCCTACCGACTGGAAATAAATATCCGACAGATGTTTCAGGGACTTCACTTTCGCATCTTCTTCCGCATGATAGAACCATCCCGGACGGATAGACACATCCACTTCCGAAGGATACCAAAACAGTTCCGTAGCTTTCTCCAACATCTTGCGGCTTCCTAAATCTTCCGCTTTGCTGAATACACCCAGGCGTTTGTTGTTTTCTGTCGAGCGGGTATAAATTCCCGGAGTCAGTACGGTGGCATTCCATTCCGTTTCGCGTCCCAGTCCTTTTTCATTTCCTACCCAACGGACATCGTCTCCCATAATCGCCATTACTGCTTTCGGTTGCAGGCGTTGGATGGTTTTATAGAAAGCATCCCAGTCATAGACCTGTTTCTTTCCGTTCGGGCCTTCTCCATTCGCACCGTCAAACCATACTTCGTGTACTTCACCATAATTGGTAAGCAGCTCCGTCAACTGGCGGATAAAAAACTCATTGTAACGGGGAGAGTCTCCATAACATTCCGCATTCCTGTCCCACGGTGAGAGATAAACACCAAACTTCATCCCATATTTATCACAAGCTTCCCGAAGTTCTTTCACAACATCTCCTTTTCCATTTTTCCAGGGAGAGGAAGCGACAGAATGCTTTGTAGTAGCTGTCGGCCAAAGACAAAAACCGTCGTGGTGTTTCGCTGTCAGAAGTACCATTTTAAAACCGGCTTCTTTAAGGCTGCGTACCCATTGTCCGGCATCCAGTTCCGAAGGGTTGAAAAGTGCGGGGTCTTCTTTTCCATCCCCCCATTCGCGTCCGGTAAAGGTATTGATACCGAAATGGAGAAAAGCCGTCAGTTCCATTTGCTGCCAGGCATATTGTTGAGGAGTGGGTACAAGGCGCGCAGCCATATCTACTTTCTGTTCAAGAGTGGCATTTTGAGGAAATTCAAGATGCTTCACATAATAGTTTTCTTTCTTTTGAGCCTGTACACTTAATGTTATGGCAGAGGATAATAAGAAGGCGGTCAGTAGTTTGTTCATGATATAATATTTAATTAATGCTGATAGCACAAAGATAACATAAAGGTGTGAATTTCACTACTCCAACAGAATATTTCTGACAATATTCAAAGAAACCGTAAAACCCACACCCCAATTATATAATCTAATAACCTATCGTTTCTAAACTCATTTTATCGGATAAAGGGTAAATTCAAAGCCCTGTTTCTTCACTGGAACCAAATATTGCGGCAACACACCGGGACCGCAGGTAGCAGTTCCCACACCTGCCTGCTCTGCGTCGAGATGTACTGTGTACATTCCATCACGCTCCAGGTCATTGATATGCCGTGCTTTTTCCAATAATACATCCGAGAAAGGAATCATACTAAACTGGAAAGTACGGTTTGATTCAACAAAGATACCTTCACCGGAGTGATTCGTGAACTTCGCCCAACGTACATCAGTACGGTTGCCCGTAGACTGGGGAACGACATAATAGTGGAACATACGCTCGGGAGTTGTCCGGTACAGTCCGATTCTGCCGGATTGGTCACGATCGGCATATGTTTCATTGTCGCCACGTCCCAAATAGGAAACTTGGTCGTAAGTGTCAGCTACACGGAATGTCAATCCCAGACGAGCCATTGATTTCACGATTGCGGTATCCGGTTCAAAAGTAGTGTTCACTTTTAATGCACCGTTCCTGTCCAGTGCGTAGATAAAGTCAGCCGTACCAACTTTCTGTCCTTTCGCGTTGAGAACTTCTACACGGGCAGTTGTCGAGTTCTTGCCTTCTTTCAGTGAAACGACTTTTTGGGTTATATTATCCAGCCCCGCTTTGCGCCACAGACGCGCGCCGTTCTTGTCACGGTTATCATTATCTGTAGTCGGACGGAAAAGGCTCAATGTCACTGGGGTAGAAAGCAGCTCTCTGCCATCCAGACTTAAAGAAGCCAAGGCTCCCGTTTCTTTATCAACGGTAAAGGTAGTCTCACCTGCTTTTTGAGGACGATGAGCCGTGGAGTTCTTATATCCGGGAAGTATAAACTGGTCATAAGCCACTTCCCAGTCTTTGGCTATCATCGGAGAATCTTCCTTACGCGTCCAACTCACATTCAGATAAGCTTCCCGATCCTTCTTCGAAAGGAGCACATTGCCCAACTGTATGTCTATTGTGCCGTGTGGCTCACAATCCAATACATTTGTACCTTCCGCCAGTCTTTCTCCACTATCTGTCGTTACATTCCAATGGAATATATATTCATTCAGGTTGGAGAAATCGTACCAGTTTTTGATACGAAGTTTCATGTTCCGCCGGTCAAGCAACGTAGTCTTGATGTTCTGATAAACTTTCTTCACTTCAAGCAGATGCGGATGCGGCTCACGGTCGGCACCGACAAGCCGTTACAGCAGAAGTTACCGAAACTCGGTATCCCTTCCGGCCCGTAGTCACCGCCATAAGTCCAGTACCATTTTCCGTTCTTGTCTATTTCGCGGAATGACTGGTCTACCCAATCCCAAACATTACCGCCTTGTGCCATCGGCTCGCTTTCAAAAACGTCCCAGTATTCTTTCAGCCCGCCGCAACTGTTGCCCATTGCGTGCAGGTATTCACAAAGGATGAAAGGACGGTAAATGTCTTTCTTCGCTACATACGCCTTTATTTCATCTACACTGCGGTACATACGACAGTAAATGTCTGTATTGTAATTCAATTCGGCACGTTCGTACTGCACGGGGCGGGTCTTTTCTACTGATTTCAACCAGTCGTAGGTACGTTCGAAATTGATGCCGTTGCCGGCTTCGTTTCCAAGCGACCAGATAACAATTGCCGGATGATTCTTGGAACGTTCGTACATACGGTGTGTACGATCCATGTGGGCTGTCAGCCAAGTGCTGTCTTTGGCAAGGGAAGCGGAGCCGTAACCCATGCCGTGAGATTCGATGTTTGCTTCGTCAATCATGTACAGCCCATAGCGGTCGCAAAGCTGATACCAGTAAGGATGGGTGGGATAATGCGAGTTGCGGACAAGGTTGATGTTATGCTGTTTCATCAGTTTGATGTCCAGTTCCATAAGTTCCTTGCTTACTGTACGTCCGAGTTGTGAGTGTTCGTGGCGGTTGGTTCCCTTTACCAGTACCGGAACACCGTTGATGCAGAAACGTCCGTCCTTGATCTCCGAAGTGCGGAAACCGACTTCGCATCCGGTCAGTTCGGTGACGTTACCTTGGGCGTCTTTCAGTTCGAGTAGCAATGTATAAAGATTAGGATGTTCTGCGTTCCAAGCTTTCACGTTCGGAATCTTCTTTTCATCAAATGCGATGAAGTTGCTCAATCCACGGGATTTAATCTGAACAGCATCCTGCAAGACAGCTTTACCCGAATCGTCTTTCAATGTGTATGCAATGGAACTGGCGGTAGCGGAAGAGCCTTCCACAGTTACTTCCAATCCGAAGATACCATCCTTATATTTTTCCTTATCTAAAGAAGCGTTCAGTTTATAGTCAGCAATGTACTGTTTGGGAGTACTATATAAGTAAACATCCCGTTCGATACCGCTCAAGCGCCACATATCCTGACATTCCAGATATGCGCCCGAACTCCAACGGTACACTTCCAAGGCCACTACATTTTCTCCGTCATTCAGGACATCCGTGATATCCCATTCGGCATTTGTTTTCGAGCCTTGGTTGTATCCGAGCAGTTTCCCGTTCACCCATACATAATAGAAAGAGATTACACCTTCGCAGCACAGTACCACCCTACGGCCTTTCCAGTCGGCAGGCACTTTGAACGTGCGACGATAAGAACCGACTTCATTCTCCGCATGAGGAACCAGTGGCGGATTCTTTTTGAAGTTGAACATTTTATCATCAAATTCATATGTCTCGTTGACATAGATAGCTGTGCCATAACCCTGACGTTCCCAGTTGCCGGGAACGTTGATGTCCGCCCAACCACCGGTATAATAGGAAGGCTGATAGAAGTTTTTCGGACGGTTATCGGGATTCTTCACCCAATGGAATTTCCACTTTCCGTTCAGGCTCATATAAAATGGAGACTGCTCGTATCCACCCGTCTTTTCAATATCGGAAGCATCGGCGTAAGGCCATACGTAGGTATGAGGGGCAAGTTTGTTCAGCCCTACCGCATACTGGCTTTGCCATTCGGGCAACGGTTGCTTCTGCGCAGAGGCCAGAGTAGCAGCCAGTCCTGCCAATAGAAGTAAAAAAGTTTGTTTCTTAAAGCTAATATTCATAAGCATGTCATCATAATTAGTTTATATAAGATTGTTTTGCAAAAGCACTTAATTGTCGTTCTTAACAACTTGATTACTATTCTATAATCACCTCATCAAAATAAACCCTCGCTTCCTGACCGGGGCGGACGTGACTGTCGGGGCATATCCCCGCTCCTTTCGCCGTCACCCGGACATAACGGGCAGATACTCCGCCCATATCCATCGAGTAGTCATTCCTGAAAGTTCCTTCCTTATATATTTCTTCCAAAGAGAAATTCAATTCCCCTACGGCACGGTATGTCTTGTTGTCATCTGAAACTTCCACACGAATCATTTTCGGTTTGTGCGCTCCCATTCCATAATTCGTAATGCAGCCAATGGCAAATTTATTCAATTTCTCCTTACCCAGCAAATCTATCGTGAAAGATATGGAATCATTCCGGTTCCAGTTACACCATTCAAAATCAGTATATTTCAGGCTACCCCTCAATCCATTGACTAATAACATTTCGTTCTTCCTATTGCCAAGCAAGGGTTTTGCCGTAGCTTTGTTCCATGTAAGTTGCAGTTCCAAGGTTTCTCCCATTTGCTTGCCGTTCATAAAGGTAGCGGCTTTCACCATTTGCGTCTTCGTCACACGGATAGGGCCGTCGTAACGATGAGAAGACATAGCCGGATCACTTCCGTTCAGTGTATAGTGAATTTCCACGTCCGGACGGAGACATTCCAAATTCACATCCAAATGTCCGTCCACCGGTGTCACTGTCTGCTGTATGTTATACATTGAACGGGCATAGACAATTCCTTTTTCCGCAATATGCGCGTTGTATGCGTCCATTCGTTCCAAGAATCCGGACCAGTCTTTCGTACCTGCGGGCGTCCATGCCACTTCCGCCAAAGCTGCCAAACGGGGGAACAAGAGATAATCCACGTCTTCCGGCTTATTGCAGAACTCTGTCCACATGGATGCCTGCACGCCCATGAGTAAAGAAGCGTACTCCGGCTTCCAGTCTGCCTGCACCGGTTCATAATCATAAATATCCTTCAACGTATTATTACCAAAGTAGGTTTGAGGTTCAAACCATTGCGGTCCCTGATAACGAATCAGATACATGATACGTGCGGGTGTCATGATGAACGGATGCCCTTGCTCCGCTGCTTTCAGAGCAGCCGTTCCCAGTCCTCTCCATCCCTGGATGATAACGCCTTCGGGCAGGAAACTACTGTTGGTCAGTTCGTCCCAGCCAATCACTTTTCGTCCTTTGCTGCACACGTAGTCACTCATCCGTTTCATAAAGTAACCTTGCAAGTCTTCTTCATTGTCCAGATGTTCATTTTTCATCCGTGCCTGACAAAGCGGGCACTTTTCCCAATATCCTTTTTGCGCTTCATCACCTCCCAGATGGATATAGCGGGAAGGAAACAAAGCCATCACTTCATCCAGAACATTCTGCAAAAAAGTAAAGGCACTATCTTTTCCCGCACAGTAGATCACTCCTGAATTGCCTCCACCCAAACCCGGGATCACCCCGATATAACTCTTTACTATCGGACAGGTCAATTCCGGATAAGCAGCCAATGCAGCATTACTATGGGCAGGCATATCAATCTCGGGAATAATTTCTATCTGCCGTTCGGCAGCGTAAGCCACCATCTCCTTTACATCCTCCTGTGTATAGAATCCTCCGATAGGCGTAGGTTCTCCCGGTTCCGGATTGCGCCGGAAATAGAAAGGAACATCCATACGGTTGACCCGCCAGGCTCCTGTTTCCGTCAGACGGGGATATTTCTTGATTTCCAGCCTCCAGCCGTTGTCATCCGTCAGATGAAAATGGAGAGTATTGATTTTGAGCATCGCCATACAATCGATGATACGCAAAACGTTCTCTTTAGGAATAAAGAATCGGGCGACATCCAACATCAGTGCCCGATAACCAAAGCGTGGTTCATCCTGAATAGTCACTGTGGGAATATTCCAGTCAAGGCACTTTGCCCGTTGATTGCCTTCGATAGCAGGTGGCAGCAGTAAACGGATCGTCTGCAATGCGTAGAAAAATCCTTTCGTATCGGAAGCTTTCACCAAAATCTGCTGCGGGGTAACTTCCAGCAGGTATGCTTCACTTTTTAGAGAAGAGTCAGTCGTAAAACGAACATGACTCTTCTCACTGCTACCCATTGTCAACTGAGGAATTATCCCTGAGCTTTTTTTAAATAAGTCTATAAAGTTACGGGCGATAACCGCCTGTTCATGGTTTTCTACGGAAAAGACTGTCTTGTCGGAAAAGGTAAAGTTACCCTTGCCCGGTACTACACGTACCGGACAAGGAACTATTGAAATAGGGGATGGTGTTAAGTTATCAGCGCTTGCCCCCGCTATAGGTGCCAGTAGCATGAGAATGATTAAGATGTATTTCGTCATGATAGTCAGTTTTATTATTATTCCTTGTCTCTCTCAGGGGAGAAACGGACCGGATCATTATACTGTTCCTGCAGTTTTTCCATTTCTACTTTCAGTTCTTCGGCGATGGATTCATATTCGGGTTGACCGTAAAGGTTGTGCATCTCCGTAGGATCAGCCTGCAGGTCGTAAAGTTCCCACCAGTTGATGTTATTATAAAAATGAATCAGTTTATAGCGTTCGGTACGTATGCCGTAATGGCGTTTCACCATGTGTTCGGCAGGATATTCATAGAAATGATAATATAAGGCTGTCCGCCAGTCCTGAGGATGTTCGCCTTTCAGCAACGGAACAAGTGACACTCCGTGGATGTCTTCGGGCACAGGAGCTCCGGCAAGTTCGAGGAAGGTAGGGGCATAGTCGATGTTCTGCACCATTTCCGTGATCTTTCCCCTGCGGTCAAAGCCTTTCGGCAGGCGCATGATAAGAGGAGTACGCATGGACTCTTCGTACATGAAACGTTTGTCAAACCAACCATGCTCACCCATGTAGAAGCCTTGATCGGAAGTATAAACTACCAGTGTATTGTCCAGTAATCCCTTCTTTTTCAGATAGTCGAATACTCTACCGACATTGTCATCCAATGATTTCACCGTCTTCATATAGTCGCGCATATAACGCTGGAATTTCCAGTTGGCAAGTTCTTTCCCCTGCAGGTTCTGCCGGTAGAAATCGGCTATGATCGGATCATAAAACTTATCCCATGCGGCACGCTGTGCTTTGTCCATCCGTCCGATATACTTTTCATACAAGGCTTTCAGGCGGGAGTCTTTATCAGGACGCAGCATTTTAAGATCGTAGATCATATCCATATCTTTGGCAATGCTCATTTCCTGTGAGGCGGCAGCCGGACGTCCCTCATAATCGTCGAAGAAATTATCCGGTAACGGGAAGGTCTTATCTTCATACAAAGCCAGATTACACGTATCTGCCAACCAGTTGCGATGAATCGCTTTGTGATGAATCAACAGGCAAAAAGGTTTATCAAGATCACGTTTGTGTTCCATCCAGTCAATGGCATCATCGGTAATCAGATTTGTGATATATCCGTGCTTCCGGATGGTGTCGTTGTTCTGTGTAATGAAATCCGGATTGTAGTAATCGCCCTGACCGGGAACTATTTCCCAGTAGTTAAATCCGGAAGGAAGGCTTTCAAGATGCCATTTGCCTACCAATGCGGTCTGATATCCGGCTTTTTGCAACAATTTGGGGAATGTCTGTTGAGCACTATCGAATACACAAGTGGTGTTATCATAGAATTTGTTGGCACAACTGTGCTTGCCCGTTATCATGCAGGCACGGCTGGGTCCGCTCAGAGAATTAGCCACAAAGCTGTTGGTAAAGAGTACTCCTTCTTCCGCTATGCGGTCAAGATTGGGAGTTTCCATATATCGGGTATCATAGCAACTCATCATTTGTGCTGTATGATCATCGGTCATGATATAGACGATGTTCAGTGGCTTCTGTGCAGCCTCTTTTTTTACCGAAG